>ULYX01032319.1_pt1 | contig 136185 bp, 177 predicted proteins | sample 1962591 | NCBI WGS metagenome assembly ULYX01 (sample SAMEA4835874, study PRJEB28245) | human gut metagenome | biome: gut microbiome; material: fecal sample | place: Denmark | collected 2008
GGACTGAGAGGCCGCTTCCCCAGTTAATAAATTAAATCCCAATACACTTACATTGAAATCCACCCAAATGCATTTGCTACCGAACTGACCAGAATAATAATAGCAAAGATTGGGCACAGATACTTGATCATTACGACAAATATCTTCTTTCTGCGGAATTTACTTTCCCCATGCCGGATTTCTTCTTCCATACGATCCACACCAACTACTTTAGATACAAATAAACTTGTCATCAACGCAGCAATCGGCATCATCACAGAATTGGTAAGGAAGTCAAAGAAGTCCAGGAACTGCATTCCGATAATCTTTACGAATGATAATGGTCCATATCCAAGGCATGACAATGTTCCGAGAATAATCATAATGAATCCCACAATAACCGTGGATTTCTTACGGCTCCATTTTAATTCGTCTTCTACAGTAGAAACTGCACTTTCTGTTAATGCGATAGAACTTGTAACAGCAGCAAATAATACAAGTAAAAAGAACAGGATTCCTGCAAACGTTCCAAATCCCATGCTGTCAAATACCTTTGGAATTGTAATAAACATTAATGACGGACCTGCCTGCAGCGTATCAGGATCTCCACCTGAGAATGCAAATACAGCCGGAATAATCATCAGACCAGCCATAATTGCAATTGCAGTATCAAATACTTCAACATTCCTTGTCGAATCTTCGATGGACGTGTCTTTTTTCATGTAAGAGCCAAATGTGACCAGAATACCCATAGCAATTGACAGAGAATAGAACATCTGTCCCATGGCTGTTACAACCGTCATCCATGAAAAGTTTTTAGGATTTGGTACAAGGAAGTATTTCACACCAGCCAGCGCACCCGGTCTTGTCACCGAATAGATTGCAATGATCACAGACAATACCACCAGTATCGGCATCATAAACTTGGAAACACGTTCAATTCCATTACGGACACCCGCATAGATAATGATCAATGTGAACATACAGAAAACAATAAAGCATATTTCCGTAGAAAGACCATTGGATATAAAGTTTGAAAAATATCCATCTTCTGCTAATTTTGCGCCATTCCCTTTCAGGTATTCTACAAAATATTTAATTACCCATCCACCGATGACAGAATAATACGGTACGATCAACACAGGAATAATTGCATTGATCCATCCACCGAACGACAACCATCCGGCCTTTTTGCCAAAGGCTTTAAACGCACCAACCGGACTCTTTCTTGTCATACGTCCAAGAGCTGATTCTGCAACGATCATTGTATAACCAAATGTCAGCGCAAGCAGGATGTAGATCAGGAGGAATATACCTCCACCATATTTTGCGGCCAGATAGGGGAATCTCCAGATATTTCCCAGACCGACGGATGCGCCTGCCGCAGACAGAACGAATCCTATTTTTCCTGAAAAGGAACTTCTGTTATTTTTTTCTTTTTCCATCTCTCTTTCAGTTCCGATTTTCCATGATTACAATCAATCAGAACTTTCCCTCTTTCTTATCAGATTATATTATCAGACATTGATTATTCTTATATGCCAGACGATTTATTTTATCACATTTACGCAGTAAAGTCACTATTAATTTACAGATATCGCATTTGAAAAAAATCCCCGTCAAATGACGGAGATCTTTTTCAAATCATTTTATGTATTTTATTTATCGTATTCGTTCATCCACTTGATCAGTTCTACACAGTAGTCATCGTGTCTGTCTACGAATGTTGTATGTCTTGCTCTCTCCCAGAGGATCCATTTAGAATTCGGGATTTCATCTGCCATAGTCTTTGCAACTAATGGTGAGCACAGATCAGAGATACCACTCATGATCAGTGATGGAACTTTGATCTCGTGAAGTCTGTCGATGTACTCGAAGTCTTTCAGTGTACCAGATGGAACGAATTCGTTCGGTCCCCATCCATACAGGTAAGCTTCTCCACCGGATTTCTTAGGTCTTGTACAGCACTCTGGAAGATCTTCTCTCCAGTAATTACAGTATCTGTCCATATAGTTATCTACTGCTTTCAGATAAGCTTCTCCTGTGAAGTCATTACGCTCCAGGGCATCGTTGATCGCTGCCTGATCCTCTTCAGACATCATCTTAATTCTACGCATACCTTCTCTTGCCCACAGGCTGCTGCTTGGATGTCCGGAAGAAATGATGAAGGATTTTACCCCTTCTGCTCCACGCTCGATGGCATATGCAATCTGCATCATTCCGCCCCATGACTGTCCGATAATGTGGCATTCTTTTAATCCAAGGTGTTCTCTTAAAGCATCTAATTCATCCAGCCAGAGATCCTGTGTCCACATCTCCGGATGTCCGTCAAGATAAGATTTACCACATCCTAACTGGTCGTACATAACGATCATACGATCATCATCATCTGCAACGTTATCCAGGACTTCATAATAGTTGTGTGTAGATCCAGGTCCACCGTGTAAGCAGATCAACGGAGCTTTTCCGTTATCTTTCTGTTCTCCAACGATTCTGTAATATGTCTGATAGCCATGGAAAGGCATATATCCTTCTGTAATTTTTGCCATTTTACCTATTCTCCTTTTCTTAAAAGACGCCGCAGACCGCTGGTCCGCGGCATTTTTTTATTATAATTTTCTGACACCCCTTGTCAGTTAAATTTTCTTATGAGTAAGTAAAGTTACTTACTTGCAGCTTTTTCTATGTACTTTAGAAGTATTAGATAGCTCTTGTGTATTCTTTCAGCCATTCTCTTTCTTCATCAGTCAGATATGGACCAACTTTCTCGTAGCAGGCTTTGTGATAATCATTCAGCCATTCTTTCTCTGATCTTGTCAGTTCTTCCGGATCGATACCATCAAGGTCGATTGGTACGAAGTTCAGAGTCTCAAAGTGCATGAACTGTCCATATTTATTCTTCTCACCGTTTACAGTAAGCAGGTTGTTCTCGATACGGATACCAAAATCTCCTTCTTCATAGATTCCCGGCTCATCTGTAATTACCATACCAGGCTCAAACTGATGATGTTCGTTCTTAGAAGGAACGATGTACCAGCGGAATCCTGTTGGCGGCTCGTGGATACTTCCAAGATATCCGAAACCATGTCCGGTTCCGCACTGGAAGTCTTTGTTCATATCCCAGATTGGCTGTCTTGCCAATACATCCAGAGACCATCCGTGGTTACCATAGAGGAAGTTTGCTGCGCTTAAGTGCTGCATTGCTCTGTATACAGCTGTGTAATATTTCTTCAGTTCCGGTGTGATATGTCCCAGTACTGTTGTTCTGGTAATATCAGTAGAACCTTCATAATATCCGCCGCCTGTATCGCTCAGAAGCATACCGCCTTCTTTTAATACAACGTCTGTCTCTTTAGACGGTGCATAATGCATCATTGCAGCGTGCTCACCGAAAGCCTGCAGAGGTTCGAATGAGTCACGGATATATCCTTCCTGTTCTGCACGCAGAGCTGTCAGTTTATCTGAAGCAGAAAGCTCTGTAATCTCCATCTTGTCATAATTTTTCTTAACCCAGTAAATGAACTTCGTCAGTGCAATACTGTCTTTCAATTCTGCATTTTTGATATTTTCAATCTCAACAGCATTCTTAATTGCTTTCATCAAGATAGTCGGATTAGCTCCTTCTACTACCTTACATGGAAGACTCTTATACAGTGCATAGTTCATCTTCATCGGGTCAATCAGTGCAACCTCATCTGCACCAATCTTCTTAGCATCTTCGTAAATGTCATTGTATGGATGAATGTTGACATTATTCTTTGCCATCTCTTCTCTGATGCGGTCATTCAGTTTGCTGTCATCGATATACAGATCTACACTGTCTTTACGTACGATCACATAATCAAGAACCAATGGGAAGAAGTCAATATCATCTCCTCTGAAGTTCAGAAGCCATGCGTTATCATCCAGAGACGCAATCAAATGTACCGTTGCTCCGTATTCAGCCATCTTCTCACGAACTCGTTTCAGCTTGGATGCAACATTCTCTCCTGTGTATTTGTCTTCCAGGAAGAAACAAGGTTTCTTAGAAAGAGACGGGCGGTCTTCCCAGATCTGGTCGATCAGATCTACTTCATATTCGATCGTGATATTCTTTGCACCCAATACTTCTTCATATTCCTGTCCTTCACCCATAGAAAGGACACGACCATCAAATGCGACCTTACCGCCTTCCGGGATCTTCTGGGCAAGCCATTCTGTTGTAGAAGGTGTATCATCAACGAACATCTTCATCAGACGTACTCCACTGCCTTCCATCTCTGTCAGTGCCTGTGTGAAATATCTTCCATCTGTCCACAGACCTGCATCATCTTTTGCGATTACAGCCGTTCCGTAAGAACCACTGAATCCAGTAATGAACTTTCTTGCTTTGAAATGCTCTCCTACATACTCACTTTGATGGAAATCTGCAGTTGGTACAACATATGCATCGATATTCTGCTCTGCCATCAGTGCGCGAAGCTTTTCAATACGCTTTGCTACTTCTGTCATTCTGTTTTCCTCCTTAGCTACATAGTCCATCTCTTTGCCTGTAAAATGAATTTTCACTTTCCCCATCGGCAGTTTATTTATAGACTACGTTCTATATCTGGTTAAAATTATAACACTTTCAGAAAATGTTGCAACACAAAATGTAATCATTTTATCTTTTTTTCACTATTTTATACAAAATTCAGTCAAAAAAAGAGACGACCAAAACCGATCGTCTCTTTTTATCATTTTTCAAAAATTAATCCTGAGCAATGATTTCTTTTTTGTTGTAAGAAAATATATGCACATAACTCATTATTTTTCTTTAAAACGCTACGATCAAAGTTTGCCTAATATACAACTCTTTATTTCGCTATATATGATAATACTTAATTGGGTTACGAAATGGGTTATGGTATGCAATAAAGCCCTGTTTTGGGTTAAGTTTTTAGACCGCCAATGCAGATGGAATTCTTGCTACCTCCGATTGCTTACGTTCAAACAATGCATGATTATATACTTGCATTGTTACGGCAATTGTTTTATGCCCCATTATTTCCTGTAACACCTTTATATCCATTCCGTTTTCAGCCATACGTGTACAGAAAGTATGACGGAAAGTATGTGCTGTGAAATCCGGCAAAAGAACATCTTTAATTTCTCCATCCTCAACAAATCTATTATAGGCATTTCTTATATTGTGAAAAGCCCTTGTTAAAGTATTTGGAGTATATAAAGTCATGTTCTGATTCAGAAAAACAAAATTTGAATAGCCATCAACTTCATAATCATTAGTAATACTCATAAAATAGGTCCGTTGTTTATACAGTAAGAGTATATCTAATACATCATCTGACAATGGAATGATTCTTGATGTACCATTTTTGGGTGCCGAAGCATAATGTCGAGTTTTTCCGTTCTTTTTTTTGTAAATGATCTGATGATTAATAGAAAGTGTTGCATTTTCAAAGTCTATATCATCCCAGGTTAGACCGATTACTTCACCAATTCTACAACCGGTACCAAGCATAAATGCAATCATCGGATAATAAACGGAGTAAATTGTATCGTCTTTTACGAATTTTAATAGTGCAGCTTCTTCGGCTCTTGTAAGAGGATATTTTGTTGTTGACAAACCTCCGCGTATATATTCCTTCATACAGTCTTTACACGGGTTTTTCCTAATCAAATCATCGTCTACAGCCATTTGAAAGGCAGGGAAAAAAATATTCTGATATAACTGTATTGTGGATACAGCAAAATGCCGTTCAGTATACAGATATGAAAAAAAATTTTTTATATCTGATTTTTTTACGTTGCTTACTTTCATTTGCCCTAAATTATGTGGCCTGATATTTTTCTCAGTTAAATGGATGTAGTTTTGCAGTGTTGAATTAGCAAGTGTAACCTTTGACTTTAAATACCGACGTATTAATTGATATACGGTAATTGTCTGTGCCTCATAAGTTAATATTCCATCATCTTTGTCTTTTTCAATGTTTTTTATCATTTCTCGAAGAGATAGAGCACTTTTTCTTTTTTCACTTGGATTTTTATCTGTTTTTACAAGTCTCCAGGAGTAGATGGCTATTCTCTTTCCTGTACAATCTGTATATCGATAGCGATATCTTCCACTCTTTAATTGATCCTCCCCTGATTTAAGATTTCTGCCTTTTGTGTCTTTTTTTGATTTCATATTATGTTTCCTCCGATAAAAATTAGGAATACATAATAAGATTGTGCTTTTCATCATCTTATCACATATTCACTAAGTTTTCATTATTTATAAAGATTGTGTGAATTCATTATTTATAAAATCTTCAAAAGGCTTTCTTTTTATTAATTTTTTATGCCCGATAAATAACACAAATGGACAGTCTGGATCAGAAGTTAAACTGTTTAGCTTATTAATTCCAATATTTGAATAAAGAGCTGCTTCTTTTAATGTCAAATTTAATTTACAGTATATTGGAACTTCTTTTTTCTCATGATAATCCTCCTTTTTATAATTTTCTGTTTCTAATTTTGATAATTTATTATTTGTCATATTGTTATCACCTCCTATTAATAGAATGCGAGAAAAGAAATTCCAGTTGTAACGTATTATGGGACGGTAAAATTGGCACAAAGAAAAGAGCATGTAGACAAACATGCTCTTTTACAAACAAATCGTTTTTATTTTGAAATCGCTTTTCTATTTAACATAAGCACACGGTATTTATCTTTAGTGTGCTCCAATACTTCATAATCAACGCCTTTTAATGTGAATTTGAGCCCTGTCAGATTCGTTTCCTGCAGACCATCACCTGCATAGGTACGTTCTGTGAGATAATCCAGAAGTCTTTCATAATCAACTAATGTAAGACGATTATTGCAGGATCGTCCTTCGTGATCATCTCCATAAATGGATTTGTATTCCGGGCAGGAAAAGAAAAGAGAATGAGGCCCCTGCTGCAGTTTCATTGGATGTGAATGATCCTTTTTATGATTACCGCAAATTAATGTAACAGCGTTCCAGCTTTTTTGTAACATAGTAATTCCTCCTTATAAGAGCCATGATATAGACTGGCCTTGAACAGTTAGTATGATCAATATAATAATGTATCCAGTAGTTAAGAACGGAATTAAAGGATACACATGTTCCTTATTTGTGATTTTCATATATGCAGTATATGGAAGTGTAAGGATTAAACCAATTATGACAGCGTAAAATCCGTAAAAATCCAAAGAATATCCTATCGCAGCAACAATTAAACAGTCTGCTCCCCCTAGCTGATCTCCAAGATAAGCAACCATAAAAAATATCCCGAATAAAATTGCCCCACACAATAATCCAGACATTATTCGAAAGTTATTCTCTCCCGACATAAAGTCCTGCAGGAAACGAATGCTTATTATAACCGGAGAAACCCATAATGGGACTTCCAATGTCTTAATATCGGTATAAGTAGCGTAAAGTAACAATATTAATATTAACAGAATCATAAATATACACCTTCTTCCTGTCGCTTCTGTTTTAGATTTTTATTCAAAATCTATACCGGTTGTTTCAGTATCAAAAATAATAAATGGTGTAGATCCTAAATTTTGAAATAGAACAGGCAATTGTGCTGGTTTTTAATATTTCGTGCAGTATACATTGAAATCTCCTTTCTCGAACAGCATATAATACCTTTTATATATAGTGTGATAGAAAAGAAAAAAGCCAGAAGAATCCGGCTTTTTATAAATTATGAATTCCTATAATGTCTGAACAGGTCAGATCTAAATAATCAAACCCATTGTAACTTTTATCACTGATACGATATCCTCGAAGAAAAACGGTATCTCCTTTCACAACAGAAATATTAGAATTGAAAAAGGATGCGAGATACCAAACGGTTTGAAAACTTCCGTTTTGATATCGTTTTATAGGGACATATATCCCGCAATATCCATTTTTCCCGTGAATCACTTTTTCGGCATGACCATGTAAAATATATGTTTTTTGCTCATCTTTCATAGCAAGTGTATATAAGCCGGAACGCTTGAATTCAAAGCCAACGGCTTTAAAATGTATTCCAGCGTCAAATATGACACGGCATGATATGAGATCACCTGATTTAAGTTTTCTGGCGCGGTCAGACAATTTCTGCTTTCCATTTTTTGAGTTCCAAAAAAGAACTTTGATATAATGTCCACCAACTATCTGCCCATTTTCGTTAATCTCATTTAATGTTACAATTGTCAAGCGTGATGCTGCATTTCCGGTTCCAGGTTTCAGTCCAATCACTTTTCCGTATATGATAGTTCCATATACGGAAGATATGATTTCCATCTTTTTCATACAATCAGTTTCTCCATCTTCAAATTGAATATCTTACCAATACATTCATTTACACGATCATGTGTAGTACCTGGATAATTTCTTTGCAGAACACCAGGTATCTTAAGAATTTTAATTACGACATCTAATGCATCGCCTTCTTTTTCAAATGTAGAAAGGTAATTTTTTTGCAGATCCCGTGTATTTGAGAAGCCGAATGCAGAAGAAAACTTTAATTTTTCTAATATATTCCAGACGGACTGCTGCATATCTGTAACCGGTATAGTTCCATAGGATTTTAATTGCTCCATGATCTTATCAAATTTCATGTAGCATTGGCTGTTATAGTCCTTAACTATCCCTTCCGGACTTAATTTATTACTCTTCTTTCTTGATGCTTCTTGCGGAAGAAGAATTGTTCCCCCGTTTGTAAAAATGCAGTTCTGCAAACGGAACGCACATTCTCCAATATCAGAAAATGATAAACGCGTTCCCAGGGTGATTTTGCATTTTTGCTTTAAGTTTATACTCCGTGCCGGATATGAAAAATCAATATCCGTTCTTGTATGCGTGTATTGCCAACTGCGAATAATGTTTGGTTCAATTTTTGCAAGTGCATCTTTATAATCAAAAATGCAGCTCTGTTCAATTTTGACTGTTTTCTCAGAAAAACAAGTAAATGCTTTTCCGTATGTAGCCGGATCATTGGTCCGATATACAATAACAAAAGGATTTGCATCTTTAAGTCTTGATGCCAGATAGATATCCCGGATAGGATCGATTCCGTAATTAACCTTTCCTATTCCAAGCTTTCTGCAAAACGGTGTAAAAAAGTTCTTGCTTGGAATTAAAATGAATGCAGAATGTTTCTTCGGATCAATCAGCTGCATGAAGAACCCAACGTCTTCGATTTCGTTTATTTGCTTATCTGTTATCTGCGCTTTACGGAATTTCTCACAAGAAACAATTCCCTTGGTTTTCATTTCTGATTTAAAATAAAATTGGTCCATATTATTTGGCATGAAAAATCTCATGTCCATATAATCAGGAATCAATTTTATAATTTCGAAGAAGTCCTCTTCTTTTCCTTTTTCTTTATTTCTTGGTCTTACAATGGAATAAATTTCGATATGTTCCGGATGAACTACTTTATACACTGTATGTTTTCCTACTTCTTTGAAGAAGAGATGAGATCCATTTTCCCTTGGACAGAATGACTTGTAATCTTCATCCAAAAACTGTTGACTTAAGTATGAATTCATATATGTTTCTCCTTTGCTTTTTATATGTTACGACTCAGACATTTTATTTTTTCCTCCTTTTCGTCTGTAATTTCGTTCTATAATTAGAATGTAAGTCTCAGCAAAAAATAAAAAAGGCCGGCTTTTTATAACCAAGCCTCTCTTATTTTTTGATCGTTAAATGGTATCAGATGATAATGCGAATGAGTGAGGCCATTCCAAAATCAATCGCACCAATCAGTGCTGAGGATATTAAAGCTGCAGCAATTACAAAGACAGTATCTTTCAGGACTTGCATTTTGCTAGGCATTGTCAATCTATGAAATTCTGCACGGATGTTTTTCATAATTTTAACCACGGAAAAGTCCTCCTTTCTTTACTCGATTCATATAATAGTTTTCCTGTGTTTTGGATAAGATAAGTTTTTTGGTTTCCAAGATAACACTGACAGTAATGATAATGGAAGTACCAAAAAAGGATAATCGCGATAAGCCGGTCAACCCACTTACAATGAATGGAATGATCGCTATAATGCATAAGCAAAATGAACCGATTGCAATCAAATATTTCATTTGTTTTCTTAAATATTCTGCTGTTGAGGATCCGGCACGAATTCCGGCAATATTTCCACCGCTTTTTTTGATATTATTTGCAATTTCTTCCGGATTCATTGTAATTTCCGTATAAAAATATGAAAAAGCAAATATGAGTACCAGATAAATTAAAGCACCAAATGTATACCAAGGTTTGCTTGTGTTAAACCAATAGCCGGAATTTAGAAGCTTTAATACAGCATTCTGCTTTGCACCAGCAATCTGTGCTATTAAGATTGGAAATGAAATTAAAGATGATGCAAAAATAATAGGTACGACTCCTCCTGGACAGAGTTTAATAGGAATTGTATTTGTAGATACGCCCTTAAATGTACTCTTCCCCTGTAATTTTCCAGAATATGTAACAGGTATTTTTTTCTCTGTATCCTGCAGCCATACTGTAAATATGAATAATGCAGTGATTAAGATTAAAAGAAAGAACAAATGAAGTCCGGCAATATATGTTTTCTTTCCTTTCATTAATACTTCATAGATATTTGCACTGTCTGATGGATAACTGGACAGTATGTTGGATACAAGAATTAATGAAATACCGTTTCCAACTAATTTTACAGATATTATTTTTCCAATAATTGATGTAAGTGTTGCCATAATTGTCCAGATAACTGTAATCAATAATACGTAATACCATTTGTATTTTGTTAGAAGTCCTTTCCGGCCAAAACCGATTGCCATGGTTAAGGATTCCAGGCAGGCAAGCCCAGCTCCTGAAAATACCAGAATCCATTCGTACTTCCGTTTATCCGCTTTTGTTTTACATTGCTGCAATTCCTTGACCTGCGGGAATATTACTCCGAGTAGCTGAATGATAATGGACGCTGTAATGTATGGTGTAATACTTAATGCCATAATGGACAGGTTTGATAATCCGTTACCACTGATTGCATTAAAGAAATTTAATGTAGAATTCTGTGCAAGTAATAATTTAAAATAGTTACGGTTTACTCCTGGTGTTGGAATTCCGGATAAAATTCGGATTCCAAATAAAATTGCGATTACAATAAGTAACTTGTTGCGGAGATCTTTATTTTTCCAGATCAGTTTCAGTGTTTTCATTTATAACTGGCTCCTCCTCTGTTTTGAATTGTGGCTGTATGTTGCGGACAATCGAATCGTCCGCATTCAAGTCAATGAATACTTTTTTTAAAAACTGTACTTTTTCTCTGTATTCGTTTTTCCCATATTCGCTTTGAAGATAATTTATTGATTCCTCAACATATGGCATTAATAAATGAGGAGGAATCATCTGTTGCCCAGCATTAAGATGGGTTAGATAACTATTTGCTATATTCTGCCTTGCAAAATCCTCGCAACGAGAATTTACATCTGGATAGGTCATATGTTCCCAATCCGGATAAAGTTCTGTAGTCAGATTTTTAGATAATGGCAGCATTTCTTCATAACGCTTGCATAATTTCTGCCATAGAATGTTTTTCGAATTTTTAGGATCCTGACATTCTACAGCTGATACAGAGACATCTTCTAATGACCGAAAAGCTTTCTGGAAAATAGGATTATTGCAGTCGACCCGCAGGTAAGCCTTCCCATCGAGCTGTAATACATGAAGAAATATGGAAAGATTATAAGGACTAGGAAGGTTAGATAATTCTGCTACCTGAATTCTCCTGTTTAAATTATCTACTGCGCAGTCTGCAATACTGCCTTGTGTTGGACGCTGCAAGATATTGAGTGCAATACAGTCGCAGCAAAAAGCGATTTCCTTACCAAGCAGATGCTGGTATTCTTTTTGACGAATGTTTAAAATCTTTTTCTGTACTTTTTGAATCTGTGATTCAATTTCTAAGAGATCTGTATTCTCAGAAATTAGATAGCCTTGTATGACCATAATATGATTCTCCTTTCTTTTATCCTCTGATATTAGAGTGACAGAAGATTGAATCAAAAAAAATTTTTTTGAAAACTGGATATTTTTGAAAAAGAAAAAAGTGGAAAAAGCCAATAAAATAAAGCTTTTTTGCGATTTTGAGACTACATTTATTTTGTCCACAAATTCGATAAATGTACCACTAAATGATATAATATATTCAGAATCAAATAAGAGTTTTTCTTATTATGAAATGTAAACAGCAAATGAAATTTAACAGATAAAAGAATCGAAAAATTTAATCGGATTAGATTGTTTCGTTGTTTATCAGGAGCCGGTCGTAATAAATTAACGCATTGAAAGGGGCTTATAAAATAATATTTATTATCATATTACGACTCTCTTGAACAGCAAATAAACATTGTAACCATATAGATTCGGAAAACTGATGCGAAATAGATACCCAGTTCAACACATTAAAAAGCTCGAATACCTATAAACATTTCACGATTCAGAAGAAAATAAAAAGTGAGGTAATTAGATGAAAGAGGAAAACAGAATGATGCAGGATGAAATGATGAATGAAGAAGAAATAATTGGAAAAGAGATTGAAAAAGAGTTGGAAAATACTCCGGAAAAAAATACTGAAAAAAATGCGCAGAAAGAAAAAATGATCAATTTAATGAACCGGTATCACTCTTCTACAGGTGCAGATAAAGCTGAGGTCGTACAGGAACTTTTAGAAGAAGTACAGGGATTTTTAGGATTTGCAATCAAAAAATATTTCCCAGCCTTTAAGCAAGAATGTTATGAAGACCTTTATCAGGAATGTGTTGTGGCATTTTTGGAGAATATTGATAAATATGATCCTGAAAAAGCAACAATTACCAATTTCCTGACATATCCATTGATTCATGCGATGTGCTCTTATACAAATATGCGTACAAATAAATGTTCCTCATATTATTCTGGCATTATGAACCGTGTACGTAAGGCAAAAAAGGATTTTGAAATGGAAGGACATAATCCGTCAGTAGCAGATATTGCTTTAAAGACAAATCTTTCTGTGAACAAGGTAGAAACAGCATTAAGACAGATCACGGCAGCAGATGAAGTACGTTATGAAACGGATGCAGATCTGGATGCGATGGTAAGAGAATATATGAAGACACCGGAAGATCAGGTCTTGGAAGAAGAGATTCAGGAAACATTAAAGAAATCTTTCCGTAAATTGTCTGAAAAAGACTTAAAACTTGTTTTCATTGCATTTGGATTTGAGGATGGTACACCAAAAAGTACGAACCAGGTAGCAAAACTTGCAGGACTGTCTGTAAATGAAACGTCCAAAAGCATTGCAAGAAGTCTGCGTTTACTGGCAGATGATGAGGATTTAATGCACTTATTCGGGAAATCCAAATCTCACAAAAAGAAAGACAGCGCAAATAAAGCATTAACCCTCTCTCTCATTCCGAATGATAATATTATGGACCTTTTCGAGAATCTTGATGAAGAAGACGATAAGAAAAAAATGGATCAGATTCCGGATACAGAATATGATGGAACATTTGTGATCAACTTTTAATATCCATATTAAATTTCTTTATAAAAAGGGGCTGCATAATCTGCAGCCTCTTCTTTTTATTTCAAATAAATTTCTGCGATATAAGTCTGATTGTTCTTTTCTACAATAGCAATTCCAACCTCTGTATATCCAGAAGACATTCGTACCTTTCGGCTTCCGGTATTTGCCTGGAAACGTGTATGTATCTGAGCCGCTGTTTTTGTGCTTGCTTTCCAGATGTTTTCTGAAGCATGAGAAGTTGTGCAATGATATCGGCTTACCAGTGCATTCAAATCTCCGTACATTGGTGAAGAAGAACTATGATCATAAATAGCCATATCTGCAGCACGGATACAAGCAATCTTATATGCTTCAGAACTCGCTGACATGGATAATGTATTAAGTCCCTGATTTTTTCGTTCTGCATTTAATTTTGCAAGAACCTCATTGGCCTTATTGGTATCAAAAGCAACCTTTGCACTGACTCTGGAAAGTTCACCATCCAGCGTAGAAGCAATCTTACTTTGATCTGCTTTTGCTGTTTCTCCAGTTGCAGCCACTCTGCTGACTTCATAAGGACCATCTTTCTTTGTAGATAATAACACACCATCTTTGCTGTAAGTACTGTTTACCGTCGTCTGGTAAGTAATGGTATATCCATTTTCTGTCTTTGTATCAACCGTTTTTTCCGTAATTGTATATGTGCCATCCGAATTTGTTTTTTTTGTAGAACTGTTACCACTGTCTCCTACCAATGTTTTATTAGCATCGGAACTGCTGCTATTATTAGAGGAACCAGAAGATGTATTCTGATTCTTTTTAGTTACAAGTCCGCTTCCGTTTCCCGCAATTTTAGAAGTTTTTGGCGGATCTGCGACCTTCCAACTGTAGGAACCATCATTATTTTTCACACGCTCACGATATCCCATTTTTACATTATCTTTATTATATAATGCATAAATATTGCCATCTGCATGAACATAATTTTTGCTAATCGTAGAAGCATCATTTTTTAGATCCAAAGGATTACCTTTTTCATCTACTGGTACGAAGCAATAGGTATCATCATCGTTACGGACATACTGTTTATATTCTGTGGTTCCGTCTTTATTCGTTACCTTGTATACATTATCGAGGCCATCTACTTTTTCATAGTTATCCGGGATGTCTGGATTAACATCCTGCCAAACCCAGGATCCATCTGCTTGTTTCACTCTTTTACGATAGTTGGTAATGTTCCCGGAATCATCCACCACCATGTAAAGTTCATCTTCTCCAGGTACAGGGATATAATTCAGTGGTATTTCCGGATCGAGGGTCCATTCGTCATCTGCTTTTGGAGCCTGGTATTTTGTTTCATACCATGGTGTTTCCGTATCTTCTTTCACATTTTCCGGTCGGTTTATTGGATGCTTCATTTTTACTCCCCATATTGTGAAAAATACGGATAATAGAATCATGAAAGTTAAAGTTATTCGTTTCATTAATATTACCTCCTGCTATTAATAGTATGTAAGAAAAAAAGAGTTCCAATGCAGACACGCCCGTAAAGGGCAATGTCTGTATGGAACTAAAAATTCAATGTTTAAATTATGAAGCCAGGTCATAATACCACATAGTTTTATCTTTACTATAAAGTCTGGCGGTAATTGTTGCACCTGACTTTTGGGCTTCAATCAGTTCTTTTGGAACTGGGTTATTGCAGTATAACAGGTATACTCTTCCGTCAATTTCGCATTTTACCACATAGGAATTTTCCATTGCCTGGAAATTTGAAGTGATCTTTAACTCCATCGTATGAAGTTCCGGCATATCCGGAAGAACAGGGTTCGATTGTGTCGGCTGTGAATTAGTTGTAGCAGCCTGCTGCGGAACGTTAGGATCTGCTGGCGTTGTTTGCTGCTGAGTTGAAGAATGTGCTTCACTCGGTAAATTCGGATTGTATTCTCCTCTTTTGTATATATCATCCAGCTTTTTCAGATTGGCTGCCAGACTATTCTGTGCAACGATATGGGTGTATTCCTTAATATAGATATGGATAGACTCCATGCGGTCAAGAAAGTCTTCATCAGACAAATTAATGTATGCCGAAGACGTCTGCTTAAAGGAATTCCGTTGTTCACCCTTTCCATCTTTTCCTGGTATTGCATACCCATTGGTGATTTTCAGATACCATGGTGCTCTCATTGTACATGTTTCTCCGGTTTTTTTATCAATGTATGTAGCATTGCGTGCAAGATAAAACCGAAATGACTTGCAATATCCTTTAAACGGTCCATCGGTTTCCACTGACTGACAATGAATCTTAGAAGACTCATACGGAGCCGGCAGATGTGAAAGTTTTGCTCTTTCATAAATGTACCGGAACTGTTTCAAATCAAGATTAAAATAGGTATATATTCCATTGTCTCCTTTACCATTTGAAAAATCATACAGAGAAATCTTGATCTTTCCGGTCACTAATTCTTTGAAGTGATCATCTGCGGCCGGCGAAAGCTTTGGAATAAAAGATAATGTACGGTCTGTAATCTGATACGGGTATACTTCTCCTGTGATGAATGTGTTTGTGTTTTCTGACATAGACTGGTCCTCCTAAATAAATGACAATGTTTTTTCTAAATCCATATAAAATTCTGATTTTGAATGATCTTCTGCATTTTCAAAATCAAGAATTTCCATTTGAATTGTTGTTGCATACTGAAATTTTTTCCTTGAAAGTGTGCCAATGATGTTCATAATTTTTGGCTCTCCTGCTTTTTTATAATCGTCAGCAAGATGAAATCCAATTGCTGTTAAGTTCCTTCCGGTAAATTTTGTACAAATCTGGTTTTCCCCTAAATCCTTGTAAAATTTACCGGCAACCGGGGAGCACGCAAAATTGTCCATTCGGAATACCGGTTTTGGATTTCCAACTCCATAAGGAGCATATGTTTCAATTTCCTGTATCAAAGATGGCATGTCATTTTCACTGATTTCCATATCATAAAAAGAAGTTGATTCTGTATCCCCTGCTTCTGTTTTGAGATATGATTTGAGTCGGTGCTGCAAAATGCTGATATTTGTGATTTTAATACTCATACCAGCGGCAGCTGCATGTCCGCCATAACCTACTAAAAGATCACTCGCTTTATCCAATAAATATTTCAGATGGATATTGCCATAAGTACGTCCAGATCCTTTTGCGATTCCTTTTGCAGAAGACTTTGTAAATACCAGACATGGAACCTGATATTTTTCAGCCAGCTTTCCAGCAAGAATTCCAATCGTACCTTCCCAGAAATTCGGGGAATATACAATCAGTGGATTGTTATTCATAAGTGTTTTTTTCCTTATGATATTTTCTGCCTCAATGAGATCCTTTTCCACTGCTTCCTTCCTTTTTTCATTACGTTCTACCAATTCGTCTGCAAGATCCTGCAGGTACATGGTTTTGCGAATAAATTCCGGATTGGCGGGATCAGCAAGCGATGTAACCATGTTTACTACATCGATAGGACCGTCATCTAACATACGTCCAGAAGCATTCATAACAGGTCCGATTAAGAAACCATAATCTTCTTCTGTAACATGATTAAGTTTTAACCGGTCCAGCAAAATTTGCAGACCGAAGGTAACATCTCTCTGATTAATATGCTTTAACCCTTCTTTTACAATGGTACGGTTGTCACCAATCAGTGGAACCATATCTGTTACTGTCGCAATACTTGCAAATACCAGTAAATTGTTCATGATGGGATGTTCTTCCGTAAGAAGTGCTTTTGCAAAACGATAAGCCAGTCCTGCTCCGCAATATTCAGAGAACATACTTCCTTCAATTGCCTTTGGATCGATCACGTAATCTGCTTCCGGAAGAATGATTTCCTCAGTATCTGGATTACGGACCGGAAGATGATGATCGATGACTACTACGGAAAGTCCTTTGGCTTTCGCTGCTTTAACCTGTTCTAAGGCCGCAATACCATTATCCACGGTAATTATTAATCCATCTGATATTTCATCAATGATCTTCATTGATAACCCATATCCTTCGGAAAATCGTCTTGGAAGTCTTACGTGGACTGGATATCCGCCGAAAGTTTCCAAAGCAAGCTCTAAAATTGCTGTTGACATTTCACCATCCACATCATAATCACCAACGATATGAACAGGTACTTTGTGACGTAGTTTTAATTTGACAAACTGTACAGCTTCTTTTAATCCATGCAAATAGGGATCTTTTTGCGGATATAAGAATTCTTCGGCAGACATATGCGTGTGTGCTTCTACAATCTGCCGCACATTGTTGTAATTGTTTGATTTCCATTCCTTTTTCATTTATGGAACCTCCTGTTAATAACTTAGAACTGATTGAAATTTTTTCACTCCTTTCATCTCAAAAATTGTTCTACAGGTAGTGTGACAGAGAAAAAAGAAAATAAAAAAAGAAGCCCCGAAGGACTTCTACAATAGATAATTATAAAGTTGAAAAGCTGCGGATAAGTGCTTTGAAATTAATAACCCGCTCCTGCTCACGTTCTTCTATTTCGGTAAAATCTTTTTGACCATTCTGTTCTGCCAGCAGACGTTCCTGTTCAGATAGAGAACTGGATAAAGCCATATAGGAACGTGTTAATTTTTCACAAACGGTTGTTAATTTTTCTCTATTTGTGCTACGACTATCATCAATGCGATAAATTTTAATGTCATTACGCTCTACTTCACTGACATGTATTTGAATCTGTGCCGGTTCTACCTGCATTTGATTATCTGCGGTCATTACATCCCGTATTTTTAGTATAGTGAGTTCATCTTCACTATATGTATAAATCAATCCCTGTTGCTTGGTTTCTTCTGTTTCAAGATATACGGCAACTCCTGGTTGAAAATACTCTGCGTCAAAAATTACTTTTCTGATAAGATGATCCATAAACGGCTCCTTCCTTTCTTTTATGCCATAGCAAATTTTGAATAGTTGCCGAGATACACAGCATAATGATAGTCAGTAAAGCGATACTGTTCATGTTCGTGCACATAATCAATCAGCTGTTCATAAGAAAGGCGTCTCTGGAATTGACGATGATATTTATCCTGGATACCAGAGCTGCGGTGCATCAGTGTGATCATTCCCCCATGAATGTTTGCTGGTACAAAATACCATTCTTCTCCTTTTGTACGGATATGTATCTCATCGAACTGTAAAAATGCATGATAACCATAACGATCACACTCTGCCTGGATTTTCCTTAATTCTCTTTCTTCAAAGTTTTCATATAAATTATTTTTCATATAGTCTTCTCTCCTTTGATTTTTTATCTATTTGATGGAAGTAATTTTTATATTTCTTTCTACTTATAGTATGTCAGATTTTTAAGAAGACTATAATTTGTGGACAAAATAAAAAGAAAGCCGTAAATAAACGGCTTCCCTTTGTCCAATATTATAATGGACGATATACTCTCGTATCCAATCCGAAAATTTTGTCTGACATGCTTCCAGGTTCCAGATCTTTCCGTACCTGTTCAAACTGGTAGATTCTACTGTCAATCATATCCAGTTCATGCAGGATCATCGCTTCCGGGATGCTTGGAACGGTAATAGCACCATATTCAAGTTTTCCATGGTGCGATGCAATCATGTGTTTTAAAAGCATCACACGTTCTTCTGGAAGATCTTTATGAATCTCTTTTTTCCAAGATTCATAAGCTTTATCTATCATTTCGATGCCCAGAGTACTGTGCCCAAAAAGTGTTCCTGGAATGGTGTATTCCGCGGTCCCAAGGTTATCTGTGTCAAGTTCCTTAAGTTTTCCGATGTCGTGCAAGATTGTCCCGCAAATAAGCAATTCTGCATCTACCTGATAGACACAGCGCAGATAATATGCACTTTCTACCATGCGGAATGTATGGTACAACCAGCCCCCTCTGCAATTATGGTGAATTTTTGAAGCTGCAGACCAGCTTAAAATTTTATCATAATTATCAAACAGGATCTGTTTGGTAAATTCACTCAGAGCAGTAGGCTCTTTGACACCTTTATCAAGACGATCCAAAATCCGGTCAAACATCTTTTGAGAATCATATGGAGCATGAACGATATAGTCGTTGATATTCTCAGTATCTGCTGCCGGGCCATACTGATATACCTCATATGAGACAGATTCGTTGTACATCTTTTTATAGATTTCTGCAGATATCAATGTTTTTTCCTGTACCTTTACATTTTCTTTTTTGGTATTCCAAAGCTGTGCGATAATAGTGTCGATTCCATCTGTCAGTGTAAGTGTGCAATATGGTGAACTGTTTCGTGTTTCTTTTTCTTCAATAGAAGTTAAAAGTAAAGTAATAGTTGTTTTTTGATCCATAGGTAATTCTTTGATTTTCATAAGTATTTTCTCCTTTTCAATGCATATTTAGATTGAATACGATATTTTTACTCCCTTCTTCCATGATCCAATCTTATAAATAGAGTGAATGAAGTTAAAAAGAATAAAAGGTATGAAGCGTATTCTTCATATAGAAGTAAAGTCCGGGTGTTTCTAACTGCAGCTTGGAAGGATTTGTAAGATATTGCCAGAAGACCTCGGCAAACAATTCTTTCCGGTCACGGACACAGACTGCATCATAAGCCTTGATATATATTCGTACTTCTGATAAATACAATTCTTTAAATTTTTCCTGATCTGATAAAAATCCATTGCTGTAATCAACAAAATGACCAACCTCATGAATGGTAGATTCGGTAGCTGCCTGTGAAGTGTTTGCAATATAAATCTTTTTATCAGCATACTGGGTCGTACCTAATACAGTACTGTACTTTCCTTGATAGAATTTCTGGTTAATATCAGCATCTGTTACGTATATATGCCAACCATTTTTTTGAAACTGTTCCATAATGGATTCCGGGATTTTCTTGAGTTCAGAGTTGACGATATGGATATTGCTATTATCAACTGTACCATCTTTTTCAGCTATTTCTGAATTACTTTCATCTCCCGTGGAAGAATTAATATCAGCGGTTATCCCACCAGTTATAGGTACTGTTTCTACGGGATCTTCTGTATTTGGATTTTCTTTCAATGAATTCTTTGTAGTTGTTATCAAATTACCAGGTTTCTCCAATTTTGTTTCTTTCTGACAGCCTTGTAGAGAAAAAATGAAAAGGAAACACAAGAGAAGACATCGTAGCTTATACTTCACTGTTTTTCACTCCCTTGTGCCTGCTCTGAAACGTCATCAGAGAATTCGGTTAATTTTTCTGCCTGCTTTTTCACAAAGGCTTCTGTGTCTTCTTCGGTCATGTCATAGTATTTTTCATAAAAATCTTTCCGGTTCATTTGATGCTCCTCGGCCATTTGGTCTAAAGAATCTTCCAATTCTTTCTTTTTCTGATCATAATTATCAGTCGTATACTGCATGGCAAGCTTTTTCTTGATCAGATCTCTCCATAATAAGATTTCCTGCTTCGTCATACCTGCTTCGTTGGAAGTAGCTGCAATTCCTTCCTGTGTCCGCTTTTTTAATTCCTCAAAGCTATCCATATCCAGATATTTGGATACAAATTCATCGGACAGCTCAAATTCCTGATGTTCTTCTTCTGCTTTACTTTTTACAATATCTTTTGCTGTATCTTCTGTACTTTTCTGAAACGTAGATTTTGGAAGATCCTCAGTGCTATATTGGATTGCACTGCATCCAGTTATTGAAACGATAGAGCCGGTCAGTAATAAAACGTATATTTTCTTTATGTAATGCATATTTGCAACCTCCTTTGTTTTCCCTATTTATAGTGTGTGCGAAACATGTGAACATAAAGAAAAAAGGATCTCATTATTGAGATCCCTTTTCTAAGTTTTTATTGAAATTCCACGATGTAGTTCAATACCATAGCATTTTCATCAAAGAAAATAATTTCATCATTTCTCAATGCTGTTCCTGCATGTGCATGTACACAATCTGCGTGCAGCCGGTTCAGTTCTACTTTTGTAAAATGATATGATGATGAAACATCATATGGAGTTCCGTATGCTACCGCATATAATCCCATGAATCCTACGTCATCGGTTCCGCATGCCCATGTAGTACCACGATAAGAGGTATAATTCCAGCTTTTCATGGAAGATGTCGCAAAATAAATGCCGTTTCCGAACATCTTTCCGGTAATGACAGCATTTGGATTTAATAACAGTCCGTTCTTGGCAATAGAAAGCCAGTTTTCATTTCGGCTGCCATGCCATAACTGCCGTACATTATGAATTCCTTTTTCCTGAATATATTTATTGAAGCGTTTCTGCTGTTTGCCAGGGATAACCCGATAGATATTTTTTACCTTCGGAATCAGCTGGTCGTTTAAATGGCGGAGTACCTGTGCTTTCTGTTTTTCATTTGCATAATACACTTCAACGCCGATATCTGCAAAAGTATCTGTCTGATGTGGGTTCGTGCTGGCCGTAGCAACCGCTTCCATTGCCTGAATCAAGTTTTCTTCACGCTGCATGATATAAGCAAAATCAGCGGTTGAATTTGCAAGCAACTCATCGACATATCTTGCTTTACGAGGGCAAACAGTTAGCAACTTCATCAACTGATTATTGAATCCTTTGACAGTCTTTCGCTGGCCCATCGCATTAAAATATTTCCGGCTCATTTTTATCTGTTCAAAAGTAAATGTCTGATCAACAAGATTAGTTTCTACTACATGTCTTGAATAACGTAGTAATTTCTGATACAGAATTGCGGAAACATCATTTGGATCTGTATTTATTTTTTTCTTTGGTTTGACAGAAGTTTTTTTAGACAGATATACATCACTTTGATCAATATAGCCTTTACTTAATTTTTCGTAATATCGGATCCAGAATAGGTGCGGTTCATATGGATTTTTCAATTCCTTCGTTCCGAACATTTCACCACGCTCGGAACCGATACGTCCATATGTGGCATGAATCGCATCCGCTGAAGGTCTGAGCCAATAATATTTGTAGTTATTGCTTTCGGGATTAATGCATGTAAGGTATGCATCAGAATATGTACTTGGAGTCAATCCGTAGATATTGTTATACTCTTCTGTAACATATAATGATGGTTTTACCTCACCATTTTTTGTATAAGTTCCCCTTTGCTTTAAGAGAAATTCAGCATCTCCCATGTGACAGGATATGTAAAGTTTGTTTGGGATTTCAATTTCAGGCAGCAGTTCTCCAATTGCCTTGTAGAATCCTGATTCGTCTTCTGGCAAATCTTTTGTAAGTTCTTTTGTATTCCATCTGATTTGTGTCTGCATAATATTCTCCTCACAATTTAGATTTGAACTAAATGGAATTTCTTTTTTCTCTCCCTTCATCCATAGATTTAGTTCTAATTTAAGGGTGTAAGAAGACATGAAAAATAAAATACACTACTAACAGAAAAGAAGAAGCAGCCTTTACAGGCTACTTCTTCATTGCTCCAGAAACGGCAAATACCCATTTTGTGGGAGCTTCAATACCTTTGTGATAGGAAAACCCTTCTGCTGCATATATGCGGATGCTTCAAACGAAGGACGTTTTGTATTTTTAGTGTTTTTTGCTGTTTCATGGTCTGTACTGTGAAATAAATAGTACATTAGTATTTTCCTCCATTCATACATAATTCGTCTAACATTAATAGTGTGTTTGAAATGGAGAAAAACAAAAGGCTGCCTTTTATGACAGCCTAATTCCCGCTTTAAGGAACAATATAATCTTTATCAAGTTTTCAAGAGCCAGACATAAAGACTCATTTCCACAGTTGCACCCATGATAAAAAACTCCTTACTCATATCTGTAGCTCGATTAAATACTGTATCGTTAATTGTTCTTCCCGGTATATGATAACTTCATCATTTATCAAGGAACTTCCTTTGTGGGCAAATACAGCATCGTTTGGGAAAATGTTTGATGCCCTGTATCCAGTCATGGAAGAAGTCCATGTATAGATATCTTTCGCATTATTGTAAGCTGTTTTGTATACAGCAAGATAAGCCCTGTGTTTTTTCCCTTTGGCCCAGACTGATCCTGAGATATCAGTGTAATTAATTGATTTTTTTGCCCGTGGTGCAAGATATATCCCATAACCGAACATTTTTCCTGTAATTGGTGCATCGGGGTTTAATAATGGGCCTTCGGATAAGAGTCCCAGATAATTCTGGTTTTTGCTACCATGGAAATAACAGTGAATATCTTTTTTCGTGTACCCGTTTTCGGACATCCATTCGTAAAAGCGTCTTTCTGTTTGGATGTTCTGGACACGAAATGCACGTTTAAAGTATTTCTGTGATTCTTTCCCTAAATGTTTTAAAATCTGTTGATTTTCACCATATGTGCATTCACGGATGGTAATTCCCAACATATCCAATATAGTTTCCGATGGGCTTGCTATTTTTCCATTTTGTGCATTTTGTTTACACTTAAATCTTAATACATCCAGCAGATCTTGTTCTCTTTGGATAATTTCAGGAATTTCTTTATGCGTATGTGCAAGCATTTCCTGCACATCTTGCATTTTTCTTGGAATTACAACAAATAGTTTTAATAGAATCTGGTTACAGCTTTCTACAGATCCTCCGATCTGATTAATCAATGATTGCGCATCTTTCAGCATATGTTTATTTACATCTGTCCAGGATATTGTATAAGACTTTTCCAGAATCTGATTTGCTTCTTTCTGCAGATATTCCATCAATTCTGCAACAACAAAGTCCGGAATTGGCTTATAGTTCTGATTCTTTTCTACAGATACGTCACAAAACTCAGATCTGTCTTCATATCCTTCTTTTATTTTTTTCTGGTATGTAGTGTCCCATAATGTCATAGGCCGGACCATACACACAGGTCTGGCTCCTATACGTCCCATTTCAATTTTAAACCGGTCTCCTTCCTGAACCATTCGGTAATAACGATTATGATTCTGGTCAGCCTCCAGTTTTAACAGATATGCAAATCCTTTCAATTTTAATTCCTCCTCTTTTGGCGGTGAACGAATTTCTCCATTCATCTTTTTTGATATCTATAAATAGAATGAAAGAAGGAAAATAAAATAAGAGGGAGTGTTTCCCTCTTACCTTTATAAAAGAATCAGTGAATTAGCTTTTGACTCGGGGAAAAAATAATAATTGATGCCATCCTCCAGATGTCCATCAATGAAATTCATGATTGAACAGTGAAAATATGTCAGAAGATATTCCCGTTCTTTTCCTTCCGTATACAGGTCTACATACTGCTGCCACGCATGATTAATCAAATTTTCAAGTCGCCACTTCTCTTCTGTTTCCGGATTCCTTAAATGAACCAAGTGATTATATGATTCATGGCATTCTTTCCGTTCCGTCTTAGTAACATCACAAATTTCACGCAGCGGATAAGAAGAATGTAACCGAAATCTTACAAAGATTTCTAAATCTCTTAGGTATTCTTTGGACTGTAAAGATAACTTTATGATCATTCGTTTTTCACCTCTTCCTGGTTCTTCTCTTGAGGTAAAATCAGTCCGGCAATAAACAGTGCAACGATTACACTGACAAGAATAATTTTCCCACGCGTACTCTGTAAATACATACTAATATATCCGGCATATGGAATAGATAGGATTGTTTTACCCCTGTAGTTTGTTTTGTTAGTAGAAATCCCATCTGATACTTTATTGGCATCTCCCTTTGTCTCAAAGCCAGCATTAGTAACGGAAATAACTCTGTGTGTTACCATTGTATTTTTACCTGCTTTAAAAGCAATAATATCTCCGGTTTTGATTTTATCATATGGAACTTTTTTATTGATAAAGCAGATACTTCCAGTATGAATTTTGGGTTCCATTGACCCGGACAATACAATACGTGGTTCAATATTGCCAATCTTGCATATAGCTGTTGCAGCAAAGACAATGCATGCAATAATTACAAAAACAGTAGTAACAAATGTGATTATTCGGTTGAGTATTTTCATAAATTTTCCTCTTTTCTTCTTATTTTTCTCGTATATCTGAAATTACATCATATGGATCGATGTAAAATCTTCCGGGTATAAAATTTCCATAAGGAACCGGTTTAACCTGAAAATATATGGTATAGGACGATTCATCATTTAGTGCGAGAGTCATATGACTGTTGTGACGGCTGGATATAGTCTCATCAATTGGATCATTTTGATCTATATAAATGAAATGATTATCTGAAAGATGACTGGCAGAAATTTCTACATATGCACCATAATCACCAATTACAATACGTTCGTATCGTTCGCATACTTTCTCGCCATTTTTTGTATATAAGGGATATTTTCTGGATATTTTCTTCTTTGCCCATGCCGGAAGTTTATCCCTATAGTAAGTTTTTACATTTCCGGCTGCTGGTGTTGTTGGAATTGGCCGGTGATGATATTTGGCTACCATATCTTTGATATAAGAGTGGACCTCTGCTGCTGCTTTTTCTTCATTTACGTTTGGTGTTATTTCTTGCATTGTTTTATTATCCTCCCGTGCTATAAAATTCCGAAATCATAAAGTGATAATTGATGTGTGTAATTCATCCAGACTATTTCTTCCCGGACAACACCGCTGGTAGTCTGGTTTGGAATACGTAAAGTATCCCATGTATGTAAGTAATCGTTGTATAAAGGCGTATCATATCCGGAAATCATAATCTGTGCAGAACAATGCACAATTGTTTCCAATAGCTGGATATGGTCTTCTTCTGTCATTTCATATTGATATTGTTTTGCTGATCTTGTGTTAAGAAGGTAAGGGGGATCCAGATAAAAGAAACTGTCTGGTGAATCAAATTCTCTTATCAGATCCAGAGCCGGCTTATGTTCTATTTGTATGTTTCGAAGACGTTCTGCAATTTCTTCAATCCATTCAGGAAGATGATACCAATTAGATAAGTTGTAGGCCCTTTCCCGTCCAGTCTTGTCTCTTTTCCATCCGGTTTTGATTCCCGATGTTTTAAATCCATATCCCTGCCAGCATTTGATTAGAAATGCACAAGCTTTATCGACAGGATCTTTTGAAACAATTGAAAATTGAGAATCATATACTTTCCTGGAATATGGTATTGCCGCAATCATTGCTGCAAGTTGCTGTGAATGATCACGAATGCATTGAAAAAGATTAATTACATCATCATCCAGATCATTGATTGTTTCGATAGGGGACGGCGGTTTATTAAATAAGACAGCACCGGATCCAAAATAAGGTTCTAAATAACTTTTATGTTCTGGAATATTGGAAACCAGCTGATCTGCTATTCGCCATTTACTCCCCGGATATCTAAGAACAGTATTCATGTGAAAATCCTCCTATTATTAGTTTGACAGAAAATGTTTTTTGGGCGTGTTTGTGGACAAAATAAATTGGATATAAAAAAAGAGCCTTTTCAGACTCTCTTTTACAGTCCATCCCCGTTTGGCAGACACCATGGTTCTTGAAGAATTTTACTTTCTTTGCAAATGAGATGATTAATTGTTTTCCAATGAAGATTGCACCCTAGATCTCCGTTTCTATCTTCATTTAACTCATCATCATAAATACCAATGCAACAATATTCCTCTGGATACTCAGATCCTTCCATTTTACGTGCTTTACAATTTTTACACCGCATTTATTTCTCCTCCGTGTGATCTAGTGATTGCAACAGTTTCACATACCATGTATTATTAATATCTTCGTTTGATATTTTGGAAAATTCATCCACTGATCGAATTGTTTTCCACCAGCTTTCGCAACCGTAAATGATTTTTTTAAGCTCTGGTACGAATATAGCTGGATTATTCATTGTCGAGTTTATAAGCTGTCCGGTACTTTCTTTATATGAAGTAAGAATTTGGATCGGCAGATCTCCAATATAAATTCCAATGTAAGTTTTCTCATTATATTCCTTTGCACATGGCCGGATCGCAACTAAACTTCCTTCTTCATGTCCAAGTCCGGATGTATCGATCGGTTTGTTCTCGATTTCATGGACTGTAATGGGATATTCTACGTACTTTGATTTGAATTTTTGACAGGACTCACACTCTCCTTTTTTGCAGATTCGTACCTTATCGTCTTCCCATCCGTCAACAACGCAATGATATTCGATAGAATTATTTTTGAAATGCGGGTGGGAATATTTACATCTTTCTATTTTTGCTTTATCTTCCATTTTTGTGTTCTCCTTCATCCTGCAAATTTAGTCGTAAGTTATTGACAAATTCTAAAGCACATATAATTATATCTAAAGCAGCCATTGCCAGCGAAATAATAAATCCCATTCCTGATACAATGGCGTAGATCTTCATAATATTTCCAAGATATATTGGAATTTCTGGTCTAACTGAGCAATAACCTGTAACTATAGACATAAACATAAGTAACAATAAACCGCAATAAAAATGGTTATTTTCTACTGTTTTATGTACCATCAAAAAAACCGGATTTTGCCTATCATCATCGCTTCTATTTTTTCTTTTATTTTGTTTTTCGTCCATCTTTTCTTTCCTCCTTCAAAGGATAAAACATATCAATGTCCAACCTGTAAGCATCAGTAATGTGCCTCCAATCGCCAGATTTTTGATTGTGACCCACTCGCTGTTTATATAATCTTCGGAGGAAAAATTGTCCGCCGGTTCATACAATTCTGTTGGATTCTTTGGATTAACAAATATTTCTATATACTCTCCTTTTTCCGGCTTGATACGTCTTCCTAATTTAGATTGTATTTTATATTCTCGTTTCCTTGTTTTGAATTGATATAGTGGGAAGAAAAAGTAAGTTGGTGTAGGATTATCAAAGGACCGGTATGTTTTTCGCTTGTAATTAATAACCAGAACAACAATTTGTTTTGAACAATTTTCTTTCCGCTGCATGAATCGGACATAGAATACATAAGCATTGAGCAGGAACGTAATTCCAGTAATGATTGTTATTATTCCAAGTATGGTCATGATGAAAATATTCCTCTTTATTTTCTCTTTTGATTACAGCTTTGAGCAACTTCCTGATCTACCAGAACCTTGCGTATGCAGTATTTTAATGGAAGACCACGCATATACCAGCGCATAGCTGCATTAACTGCTTTTTCATCTGAGAGATATTTTTTGATTGTATGAATGATAAGTTCTTCGTTTTCTACATGTCTTATCATCTGATTAAGATACATTGCAGACCAGTTATCTTTTCCTCCGGTTTGCAGCATCATATAGTCTTTGAATTTTGGCTTCTTTTCCTTCCGGAATTCTAATAACCGTTCTGCGCAGATTCGGTTGATTTGATATTTTTTCTGATATTTCTTTACATCTAATTTTTCAATTTTACTGTGCAGAAATTCTTTTGGGACTTGTATTTTGACGCTCATTGCTCCGGTAACAGTTCTCGGAGTGGAAATTTTCTTTCCGGTGTATCCAGAATCTACGATGAGATCATTCGTATTATTCATCGTTTCCGTACACATTTGATCACAACGTTCGTTGTAATAATGTCCACGATGTCCGGGAACCCAGCATAAAGATAATTCCAGTCCTTCACAGGCTTTGTCAAGACGCTCCCAGAGATCCAGATTCTTCTTTCGACTGAACTGACCATCTATTGTCTTTAAGACATATTTGGAATCGGCATGTAATTCTACGGAAGTTCCTTTCTTGATGTGTTCGAAAGCTTCAATTACAGCCATAATTTCCATACGGTTATTTGTAGTGTTTTTATAACCATTTGTGTACTCTTCTATTTCTCCTGTATCTGTATGAATGATGATAGCAGCATAAGCTCCGTGACCGCCGGGATTAATGGCGCATCCGCCATCGGTGTAAACAATATAATCTGGCAAATTTTGTGTGTTTTCCATTTTTTCACTCCTCTCTGCTTATAGTGTGAAAGAAATTTTTCGTAATACAGCTTTCTGGACAAAATATGACCAAAAGAAAAAGAGTCCATATTTGAACTCTTTTTCTAATCATAACATTTTTTCTTTATTTCTTTTTGAATTCTCTGGCAAATTTTTGGGCTCTGGTATCTGTCAGACGGTGGTAATTATGTGCCAGTCTCCATTCGGAGAGGTCTACCTGCCAGTCATCGTATAAATCCATGTACTGCTCTAATAATTCTGCCTCGTCTTTTTCACGCTCCCGGATATACTCCAATGCTTTGTTAAGATATGGAATGCTGTCAGCATAACTAACAACCTGACCACCGCGCACCCATCCACCAATGTTCCTATTTTGGATGGCATAGAGCAAATATACAGAATTGAGAAAAGTCAGATTCAGATATTCGTCTGAAAAGACTTCCATGTTTGCATATGCGTCCTTTCCATCTCCCCGAAAATTCGTATCTGACTTCTGCGCTGAAATATAGTTGTGTCTAATTTCTCTTACGTATTCCGTATGATCATACACAGTATAATAGCTTGAATCATAATTATTACTAAATGCAGGCTGTACAACTTGTTCGTTCACATCTTGTATATAATATCGCTTTTTATATAATTGATAGACTTCTTCCGGAGTCATTCCTTTTATTGAATGACCATCTAATTTATCATTGGTGATATGGATCTCATTTCTCTCCAGTCCTAAGTATTCTTGTGTTCTTTGCGTATGTGTTGTTATAGTATAAGACTTGGCTCCATTTGTACCATCTATAAATTTTCCTTCTGAAGATTCCTCTGTCACGATTAATTTGTATTTTTTATAAATAATCTCATATATTTTTTCCCTATCTATAAGATTAACCGGTTCTATTGATCTATTTGGAATAGATGCATCGTAAGTTCGATTATAAGCTCCTCTGCCTCGGTCGTTGTCCCATGCTCTGTATTTTTTGTCACTATAGGCATCATCTCTTTTAATGGAGAGTGTAGTAAGAAGCATATCGCCTTTTTGCAGAGGCGCACTTGTTCTCTCCACAATAGAGGAAAAAGTGCCATATCTGTCATCCTCCAGCCAGCCATCTGCCATGGACAATACGATGTATGGATTCGGTTTTGAAATTTGTACGTCTTCCGGAAGATGAAGCAGTTTCCCATTATGAATTAATCCCTGCAAAATGGAAAAAATAAAATATCTGGAAGCGGTTTCCTCTTTTGTTGAGGTTCGCTGTCCTCCTTTTGAGTCCTCTATAGATGACTCTTTGGTTTCCGGCCGGTAAAACACGTTGCCGTCTGGAATATCTATGCGGTCCTGATCAGTCCAGCCAATCCATAAATTTTCACCGTCACGTACAAGAATCCCCACCTTATTTGCGTGGTATACATAATATTTTTTTAATGTATTTGCAATCTGTTTACTTTCACAATACCGGATCTTATTGTGTGCAGCTCGAACCAAAGATATACATTTATTCCCAGGCACAAACATGTCTCGAAGATCCGGGCGTGATTTCAACATGTCCTCGAACAATGCTGTATCATCACCATCTACGTCATATATTGAAATCCATTTTCCAAGTTCTTCATCCAGATAACGTATTTTTTGGTACACAACCAGCGGGTCTGTCACTTTGCTATATGCGCCTGTTGTTAACGGAATAAAATCCACGGTTTCACCCATAAAGCATCGGATACTGTAAATTTCTGTATTCAAGAGGAACATTTGACGGTTTAGAACTTCCATCTGCTGTTTTAATTCTTCCTGCTTTTCATTCATGAGATCCATTTTAGACTGGTACTTTTTCTCCAATTCTAACCGGAACCGTTCTAATTCTTCTTTCTTTTCTTTTTCCAGTTGCTCTAATTCAGCCTGTTTTTTATTGATTTTTTCTTGTGTTGCTGAAATTTTATTTTTCATCTGATTCCGGCTGAGATCATACTTTTGTGTGACTTCATGTGATCCGGAATCTGCTGCTCCTATCCGGTTCCGCAGCTCATTCACAGGTATATCATCGACATTTTCAAATTCCATGACTTTTTCAATGACATAAGATGGAACGACTACAACCAATTCTCCCGATCGTATTTCTGCGGCATCCGAATTATAAAACATCAGATCCCAGTAAAGATTCATAGAAGTAAGATACTGTTGATGTTTTTTTATTTCTTCAACGATCTCTTCCTTTGGAATTGCGATTGGGCCATTTTTAAATTCATCGATTTTCCGCATGCAGCTCCAGACAATGGATTCCACTTCATGTGGTACTTTATAGCGAATATCCAGATACCAACTATCTTCCGGGTGCTCTTTTACGTTGATAGTTTCTCTTTGTACATATTCTGTATATTTTTCCCAATTTAATGTGGCTTTTCCGATAACATTCATGCGATTTCCTCCTGTGGCATAGTATCAAGTTTTCCTTTTAGGTAATCCAGTACATCTTCTCTTCCGGCATACAGACAATGAATCTTATGAAGAGATCCTAATTCATACAAATATCTTGCAGCCATCCACCTGTGATATCCATCAATAATGATTGGAACTGGCAAAATATCAAACGTAGATGATTCATTATCTAATTCGATATTTTTTATCTCTTGTGGATGATTTACAAAATATAAGATTCGTCTGATATGCCATTGAGAGGTTCGTTTCTTCGGCGGATATTTGAATGTATCGCCAAATGGGATAGCCATTTCAGAAAGATGATGGTTAATTGCAAATTGGACATCATCTAACGTTATTGGTTCATTGGCATTCCATTCAAATGATTTTTGAGGAAAATATTCTATCATTCTGGAAATTAATATGATATCTCCAGAGTATTTTTCTTCCATATTTCAGATACCCTCCTTGTAGTTAGTATGACATAATAATTCTTTGAATGTATTTTGCGGACAAATAAGTAAGGAAAAGAACCACGATAGTTCTTTTCCAATTTCACAAAAATTTACGGAACAACAGAAAATTTTACTCCATTTTTCTTTTTGTCTTCCAAAAAATACTGATAAAAATCCTTGTATTTTTTTGACATTCTTGGAAGTGCAATTTCAATTTCCTGTGCAAATTTATCACAGAATTCCATGAGGTTTTCTTTCCGGGACTGACCGATCAGGCTTAGATCAAATGTAATCATGTACCAATATCCGGAATCTCCAAGTTCAATGGTATTATCAATTCCAGACATTGCCCGTACAGCCGGCGTTGATACCAGGTCTGCAAAATGCAGGTCCTGATAATCGCATAAAAGTTCCTTGTCTGGATAGCGCACTCCTTTTTTTAAAGTTCTATTGATGTTGAACATAATTTTTCTCCTTCGTTGATATTACCAATTTTGCTGTTCGAATTCAAATAATCCATTTTTGGCTGTAAGATATTTTTCCCGCAGTTTATCCAGAACATTAGCTTCATCATCGGAAATTTTACCGCCCATAGATTCTTTGCTTTCCAGCAATTTTTTGTAATCAAGATAATTTTAGTGAGTTACTGTTAGGTATTCCTGTAAAATGGCTTGAATAGTATTAATTGCTTTGAGTTTCATATTACTCTTCCTCCCTTGATTTTGGGATCGTATAAATTGGAAGATTTTGTATAGCATCTAAACGCTCCGATTCGTACTTGAAATAAGTTTGTATCAGAGTATCCATGACGGCCTGTCTGGAGATAACTTCTATTGTCTCTTCATTGTCATCATCGTCTTTCGGCAGATAGATACTGTTGATATCTACGAAACCGTTCGTTGTTTCCAGTTCATAATCCGGTTCATCGCTGTCACTGTTCCAGAACAATGGTGAAAGGACCACTGCTTTTTGATATGTCAGAGAAGTTCCGTTCCTTAATCCGATAAAAATAATGTCTCCTTTTTTGAGTTTCTTTGCTTCTGCCATTGAAACAAAATGATATTGTTGTTTTTCCATCTGTTATATCTCCTTTTCTTTTACCAATAATATTCATTAATACTTTCTACATTTTCGTTATTAGAAGAGTTACTAAATAATTTGCTTCGTTGTCAGCTTTGTTAATAGTTCCTTTTACTTCTCCCTTTTAATCATATCTACTTCTCATAAATGGACTTCTTTCTGTTCTAATATTCCATCCGACTTCATTATCTCTGCCACAATAAGGGCAATGTATATAATTTATATCGTAATATTGATCATTAGTATAACCTTTATTAAAACATTCTGACTTAGTTCTAATATCGGACATTTCGTATTGCAATGTACATCCGCAATTTCCACAAATGCAGATATTATTATTTGAATAAATTACTTTCATCTTTATATCCAAGCTCCTTTTCCAATATCTCAACAAATTGATACACAGGAATTTTCAAAAAAATATTTTTATTCCTTAAAACGAACTTTTCAACCTTGCTCTTATATTCTCTAAGTTCTCGCAATTCTTTCTCTGATTCTTTCAGTCCATCTTCATATCCGGTTTGATAAAATTTTCTTCTGCTGCATTAATCTTACCCATAATATATTCTCCTTTTTGATTTGATTTTGAACGTTATGATATGATTTTTTCACTCCTTTTCATCACTTATTTCGTTCTATAAAAAGTGTGTCAGATTCGTAAATAAATAATTGTCACCGGCGGGACAGTACTTATTTTTGTCCGCTACAAAAAAATTGTGGTTCTACTGTATGTGGAAACATGTTTCTGCATTGGTTACAATCATATCTGGGACAATATTCTGCATTACAATTTTTGCATATACATGAATTACAGGTTAGCGTATTACATATATTTTTGTTTTTCTTATCAGAAGCTGCACTCTTTTCTGGCTGATAACATTTACATGTACATGTACCGTCTAAAGCAGGATCTTCACAAAATCTGCAGAGAAGATGTGAACATGCTTCGAAGGTACAATCCTGACAATAACAGGTTCCAGATTGATTATGTTTACATATCATTTTTTTACTCCTTTCTCTCATTCTTATTTAGAGTGATTGAAATATTATTCTGGTGTATTTTCTGGACAAAGTTTTTTATTTTTTCATAATTTCCTCACAGATTTGTCATAGTTACTTTTTACAATACAATTGCAAGCAGGAAAGCAAGCAACATTTTTTCTTTTTCATGAACCGGGACAATCCCGGATTCTCCTATTTTGTATATAAAAAAAATACTCTTCCGAACGGTAATTGTTTTGGAAGAGTATTTTTATACTTTATGACTGCTCAGCTTTTCGCATTAGAGAATAAATAAAATTTCCTCTTCTTCTGTCAGAATGCGGGAAAAAGAAAACCCATTACATTTCGAACAGATAAGATCCAGTGTTACGCCAAGCTTTGTGTTTGACCGTGTAAGTTCCAGTTCTTCTGATGCTGTTTCATAGTAAAGATCATCATAAAAGCAATAATGATATCCATTATTTGTTCTCCAGATATATACATATTTATACTTGCTTCCTCCTCCAGCTATTTCTACAACTGCAGAATCCAAGTGGTTTAGATCTTGAACAATGAGATCGTGAGTATATGGTACAAATCTAGCTGGAAGTTTATTCCATGGATAATTTTTCGGATCGACATTTTCCATGAACATTTTTAATGGCCGGGCAAAGATCTGATGATCATCGTATAATGCCTGGTAAATCACAAGTTTTTCCTGTGTTTCTGTATGGAGTGCAGTTCCGATAATCCGATACAGATATTTCTTGTTTTTTATTTCATCTTGGGTTAAGCAATGTTGTCGTTTAAAATGTTCCACAATAGTTCCTGGTTTATATTCCTTTGGTAATTCAAGTTCACATAAGGTAATTGGTTCTGTCATAAATAAGTGCTCCTTTTTTCATGTTTTGAACAATCAGATTTCATTGATACTCCTTTCATCTGCTATATTTTGTTCTGATAATAGAATGAAAGTTTTTATAGAATATAAAAGGCACAGGAAAATCCTATGCCTTGAAAGATTGTTCTTAATTACAGCAAGGTAACATGATAGGATTCGATCAGATCCTTTTTAAACATTTCTATTGCATTATCGATATATTCTTGCGATGCGTTAAATACTTTTCCAGGAATATGAAGGAAATCCAAAAGTCCTTCTTTAATATAAGTCACTGGTATGTAGAAATCGCATTCCGAATCACAAATTCCACCAATATCATAGCCAACGCCATTCTCATCCTGCCAGCAGATATGCCCGTAAGGTGCACACCAGCAGATCTGTCCGCGTCCAAACGCTTCTTTAAGCATCAGTGCAAAGTAGTAACAATAACCAGCGTGGGAAAAGTCATATAGCACATCATTACTGTTTTTTCTGTCTACAGATGTTATCGCATCCGTGATGAACTGGATGACCGTTTTATCCGGCTTTTTATCTGGATATTTTAATTCATAAGCATATTCAGCTAGATATTGATTGGCTTGTTCATGACTGATATATCCGTTTTCAATATCTTTCCGTAAGTCATTACGTCTTACCCGCATATAGCATTCATTGGCATAATTTCTTAATTCCATTATATCTCCTCCCATTATGAAAGCTGTGTCAGCAATGGTACAGATGACTTTGGATCATAGATAAATTGATCCGCATGTTCCAGAATGTAACGATAGTCATCTTCACCTTGGAATTCATTAATGACTGACTTTTCTTCCGGTGTCATATCCTGGTACTTTTTCTTACCATATGACGGTGGCAGCCATCCTTTTTGCTGTGAGCCGAAAATGTTGAATTTCTTTAATGTATCAAGATTTTCATCGGTAAAAGTGATATGAGCTGTTCCTTTTTTAAAGAAGTTTACTGTAAAATAACGGAACCGGACATTTTTTATCTGTTCTGATTTTTCAACATATCGCATGGTGTCGTAAGAATCCCATGCCGTTTGCGGAGTTCCACCGAGATAATTAAACACTTTCTCAAGATCATGAAGCAGATTTACATTACATGTGTTGTAATATGAGGATGTACTGATCTTCGTTGTATTGCTGTAATCCTTATAAAAAATACTGATTGGCAATATCACCTTCTGATTAACAATCCATGCCTTATTGGTACACCATCCATTGTAATAATGGATGTTTTTACTGCATTCTGGATACCAGCTGTGCGCATTGCTGCATTCATCGAACATTTTGATGATACAGTCTTCAATCACTTTGACCATTGTTTGAGCCATTTGGGTTTGTATTTCTTTAATGTTACAAAATGAGAAATCATAATGGATAAGCGTATCCACTTGTGACAGATAACTTTGCTGCTGATCATCTGTCATATTTTTCATAAATTCATCATTTCGGAATAACGCATTCCAGTATTTCCTGCGGACGCTGTAAATGTAGGCATTTTCAGAGCAATCGTGATCTCCTACCTTTAATGTAAGCATAGGGCTTGTATATTCCTCTTTAATAGAGGACATGATGTACTTCTTCATTCCTTTATACTCCCGGATCAGCGCAATCCCGGCATCCACTTCAAGCTCATACTGCTTAACAATGTTTTTCACAAGATCGTTAACCGCTACATCCGTGATTTCTTCATCAATCTGCAGTTCTGAATACTGTTTTTGTTTTAATTTCTCATAGATTTGAGAAGAAAATTCTGTTTCCGGAATCTGGACCTTTACAACGGCAATTCTTATATTGGTTTTCCGGTCCGTATCTTTTGCAACAAATGCGTCATTATAATAACTGATATCAGCATGGTATTCTTCAAGCTTTTGAACCAGTGCTTTTCTGCGATTGGTACACGGATTATCAATAGTTTCTGCATTTAAAATACATATGATATTCCCTCCGTTTTTCTGGATGTCTAATGCTTTTTCCAAATGTTTATCGCCTTCATTGAATGGCGGATTGAGAATGATCAGATCATAATGATATTGACCATGATATGTAAGGAAATCATCATGGATCACATGATATTCCTTTCCTTCCAGCATTTTTCGAAGTGCTGGATCTTTTTCGATACAGTCAATCTGAATGTCATAACGGGTATAAGGCGTATTAAGTTTTTCTTTTACATAATCCGCGATATCCCCTTTCCCGGCACTTGGCTCCAACACTGATGTGATTTTGTTCCATTTAAGAGAGTCTGTAATTCTGTCCAATAAACTCTTTGGTGTTGGGTAAAACTGTAAATCCTGTTCTGTAAAATTGGTTTTCATATTTTTGAATCCTCCAAATTTTTATTTAGAACAATCCGAATTTTTTACACTCCTTTCTTCGGTTATAATTGTTCTTCTTATAGTGTGATGGAATAAAAAACAAACAATAATATTCGTCAGAGATTTGCGTGTCTGTGCTATAATGGAGATATATTTTGTCCAGAAATTAGTCGTTTGACTTCAAAAGATACATACTATAAGTAAAGGAGGTTTGGATTATGAAGATCATTGTATGTATAGATGATAAAAACGGAATGATGTTTAATCACCGGAGACAATCGAAAGATAGGGAAGTCCGCCGTGATATGCTGTCATATATCGGACAGCATCGTTTATGGATGAATGAATACAGTAGAAAACAGTTTGAAGCAGTGCCGAAAGATGCACAGATAGAGGTAAATGAAAATTTTCCAGCTTTTGCCGGGGATGATGATTATTGTTTTATTGAAAACTCTATTTATTTATTGAACAAAAATCTAATCACGGAAATAGTAATCTATCATTGGAATAGGATATATCCGTCAGATACTAAATTCGAGTTGGACTTAAGCGAATGGAATCTGGTTTCACAGAATCAGTTCCGGGGATTTTCCCATGAAAAAATCACACGTGAGGTATGGAAAAAATGAGAGAAAATAAAATAAGGTTATTTGTCAGCAGTATCCTGCTATCCATTGCTTTAGTAGTTGGTGGATGCACAGCTAAAGATGCCGGGCAGCAGGCGCAACCGTCTGCATCGCAAAGTAATTTGTCAGGAGAAAAAAATGATGAAAAAACAGTAGGTGTTACAGAAGGTTCATCAAAATCATTTGATCTATCTACTGTTCCAGCATATTCCGGACAACCATATGTATCAATTAATAATAATGTGCCGTTTTTCAATGATTCTGATTTAACGACAAAATCCTTTGAAAATTATTCAGATCTGGATAACCTGGGTAGATGCGGGGCAGCTTATGCTAATGTGTGCAAGGAAATTATGCCGACCGAGAAACGTGGAGCTATTGGAATGATAAAGCCGTCTGGCTGGAAAACAGTAAAATATGACAATGTTGATGGACGATATTTATATAATAGGTGTCATCTTATCGGTTTTCAGTTGGCGGGCGAAAATGCTAACCGCAAAAATTTAATTACAGGAACAAGATATATGAATGTTGACGGAATGTTGCCATTCGAAAATCTTGTGGCAGATTATGTAAAAGAAACAAATCATCATGTCTTATATCGTGTCACACCGCTATTTAACAGCAGCAACCTTGTAGCAAGCGGAGTCCTGATGGAAGCAAAATCTGTAGAGGATGATGAAGTAGAGTTTTGCGTATACTGTTATAATGTACAGCCGGGAATCGAAATAGATTATGCGACCGGTGACAGTCATGAATCAGACACTTCTGCTGTACAGGCATCTACAGATAATACCAAAAGTACTACTACTTCTGATACACAGACATCTACTTATGTGATCAATGAAAATACAAAAAAATTCCATCGTCCTGATTGTGCCAGCGTGACACAGATGAATGGAAATAATAAAAGGGAATATACAGGGACCAGGCAGGAGTTACTGGATGAAGGATATTCTGCCTGCAAAAGTTGTAACCCGTAAAAGAAAAAAGTGCATGTTCCGAGTCTGGAACATGCACTTTTCTTCTGCCTTATATCAAATTATTTGTACTAATTTTTATCATGCTCTTCTAATTTTTCTTCATTCAGAAGAATAATTTTTTTATCAAGACTCTGTATATTGAAGTTTAACCTGGAAGTCTCTTTTTGCAAAAAAATTACCCTATCTTCCATTTTCTTCTGTATCAGAGAAATGGCATACCTTGGATTATCTTCCGTAAGATAAACATAATAATAAGTAAAATGTGCGAAAGCATCTTTTTCTGTTGGCATACTACAGATAACAGTTCCAATTTTATCTTTCCGAAGCGTGGACTCCCATGAAATCTGATCCTTAAGCTTGATAGTTTTCAAGCATTCTTTGCATTCTAGTGCACCGGTTGATTCAAACGTTATTTCTCCTTTTTTATCAAATGTAAAAATGTATTTCCAGATTTTCGTTATATGTTCCATTTTATTTTCCTCCGATTTTTCTAAATCTATACAGCTAAAACCTGATCGTACAATGTCATCAACAGTGAATTTGAAGTTTTCCTCAAAATTGATCCATTGTGGGGTACTGTGGCTGGGAAGAACAGTTTTAGTCATAACATACTCAAAACCTTCGCAGGTCACTTTGATTTCTGCCCCCACTGGCATTGCCGATAGTTTCTGCTTACGTTCATTACATTTTCTACATTCCGCTCTCCAATTTTTGGCCCAATCCGAATCTGTTTCACTTAATTCATCCAGAATATTATCCGGACAATAAGTATCTGCCGGCCCCATATCTTCTGATACCCATTTGTACAGAAAATTCAGGTCTTCCTTCATTCGGACAGTTGTTTTGATTACAATGCCAACGACCGGCTGCTCTGTTTTTTTCAGCATTCGAACAGCTGCGTAATAGCATGTACCAATGAGTGCTGATTTTATCAATTTGTAATCATCCGGACAAGCTTCTATCAATTCGTCACACTCTTTTTTACGGTTTATCATTCCATTTTTGTAATAATATTTTGCTTTCATTCCGGTCCATCCCATATTGCTACCTCCATTTAATAGCCCATTGCTTCAAGCTCTTTGTCAGTTTGTGCAGTTGCAACGATGTGGATGTAAGTGACACGGTTTGGCTTTGTATCAAATTCATTCGCAAGAGAAGTAAACAACTCTTTTAATTCTTTGATTCCTTCCTTTGTCAGCGGGTCATGTCCCAACGTAAGCTGTGTTTCTTCTTCTGCATCTTCATTATTAAAAAAACCAATATTTACTACAACATATCTTTTCAATGGAAATTCAACACTTGATTCCATTTTTCCTGCCTTGATCAGATCTTCAATTGTCATTGTCTGGTTACTCATAAATGTTTCCTCCGTATATAATAATTTGATGTGCAGTATTTTTAATTGCTCCTTTCTTCTGCATAGATTCATCTGTAAATAGAATGTGTGAAGTTTGGACATATAAAAAGCATACCCCTTACAGAGATATGCTTTTTGTTGTACATAGAAATTTATAACAGAAGATCCAACTCTTCCAATGAATGGTATAATGCCTCCAGAACCGGTATACAGATACTGTTTCCGGCCAGAAAACTGACTTGTTTTGCTTCAATTCCGGATAAGATCATGTGATTATAATCCCTGTCTGTAAATCCCATCAGTCGCAGGTGTTCTCTTGGGGTTAATAAACGCAAAGCTCCATCCTTGTAGATGGCCTGTCTTGGCGATGTTGTGAGTGTCTTGCATACGCCATGGCCGACTCTTCCTCGTCTGGTTGTACTTCCAGGGAATTCTACATTGATTACATCCATATCCTGAATGACTTTATAGCCCTGTTTTGTAGCTTCACGAACACATAACTGTCCGTCATCATTATAAAAGAACAAATTTCTTTCCGCTTCTGAAAGGGTACACAGCTTTGAATCCGGATTTTTTTCCAGATAATACCGGATATCTTTTTTTAAAGGTACAGGTTCTGGAAAACGGAATTCTCTTCCGTTTAATACGTCTTTTCTAATACTAACCGTATAAAGACGCTGCCGTGCCTGTGGGATGCCATACTGAGATGCATCCAGAATAGCATAGTAATTTTCATAGCCCATGCGTTCCATTTCCTTTAAATAGTGATTGTGATGGACTCTGTGATTCACTTTCTTCCCTTCCGACAAGAGGTTCGGTACGTTTTCCCATATGATTACTTTCGGACGCTCCGGAAGTTTATGGTCAATGATCGCAAGAGTCTCTTCATAAAGTATAGAGCGGCCGGTGTTAATGTTATTTCGGCCGTTTTTGCTGAAATCTTGACAGGGACTTCCGTGTATCAAAATATCTGGATTCAGATTCCAACCGACAATATTCTGTACTCCGTAGTCATTATTAAAGACACTGTTGTATGCCTGTACTGCAAATGGCAAAATTTCTACATAATCAATGCTTTTGATTTTATATCCTAAGTTCTCTAAGGCTTTACGAGGGGCTCCGATGCCTCCAAAAAGCTCTAAAATTTTAATTTTTCTTTCGTTTTCCATGTTTGTATCCTCCAAAATATATTTCGATGTACAGATAATTTTATTCGCTCCTTTCTTCTGTACAAATTCATCTGATAAAAGAGTGAGTGATCTGCTGGAGAATAAAAATATATAAACATTACAAGCAAAAAAGCAGGCCATATGGTCTGCTCTTTTGACGAATTTATTTTGAAAAAATTTCTTTTCCACGATAGTAGATTGCGGAAATATGTTCCGTCTTTACTCTGATCTGTTTTTCGCTCAACAATGTTTGTTTAAGAGAGTTAATAATATTTTCTCCCTGTCTTGAAGTTGGAAAATCCCATTCATGATAAAAGTCATTACAATTATTCATTTTTAACCGAATTTTTTCTATTTCCATCTTATTTTCGAATTTAACTCCATGATAATTCCACATAACTTTTACGGATTTTGCATCGTTTATCTGATTTAATGCATGAATAAGCTTTATTTCATCTTCGGTGATTACCCCGCAATCAACCGGATCTTTTAAATACTTTGTAATGGTATAATATTCGAGCTTTTGTAGCAAAAGATCCTCATAACATTCATCCAGTTGATCATAGATATAGGACTCTAAATCAAGATATCCAGTCAGCAAATCCGCCGCATCCTGTCCACTAAATTTCAAATTTGAGAATTTATATAAATTTTCCTCTGTGAATGGATCTAGTTTTGGAAAAATAATATACTCACGTGTCTTTTTGATGCATCGTCTTTTGATATAATCCGTAAAATCTATTCCACTCAAGTCAAGTTCATCCATGTATTTCTTGATGATATTGTTTTGAATATCTTTGAGCGTTTTATTTATGTATTCTGAGAACAGCATTGATCGTGCTGGCAATCTTTGATCCGGTGTCAAAACAAAATCCCAGTTAAAGTCGAAATCCATGAAATAAATGTTCTGATTATTGGTATCAATAATTGCACACAGTTTTAGCGGATCAGATATTTTCATATTATATGAATCGTTTTTCTGATGTAAAGCGCAATCACAGATGTGATTCCGAATCATATAGAGATATTTAACCTTACCAACCTGCATCTGTGTGAATCGACAAAGATTCGTTTTATATGTGATTGAAAAGTCATTATTATGTTGAAAAGTTTCCTGCATGATAACTGAAAAAAGTTCATATACTGTTGTTACATTCATAATAAATTCTCCTTTGATTTTCCGTATATTTTGCTTATTTACTCATTTCATAGCTCTCGATAGGATTTCCATAGGGATTTTGTATTCCATACACACGAAGCATCATTTTCTTTTTCGTTTCATCGTATTCTAATAAGGCTCCAGGTGTTCCCGCAGTATTACTGGTTTCGCATTCAATCAGAATTCCTGGGAAACTACCTGGAATGGTTTTTGCATATATCTTTCCAATCTTTGTATCAACAGTAAGATCTGGATAAGTCTCATACTGTTCTGTATCGTCTCTCCAAGTCTGGAATTCTGACTCGGTGAGGATAGATTTCATATATTTTCCATCCAAATATTCTTTTTCCAAGAATGCATCGTAATAATGGAATAACTCTCCATGAAATCCATCATTATCAAGTACATCCTCGTAATAACATCCAGGTGTTGTATACTCCCGGCTGTCATCTTCTATGTACTTTTCATTCATTGCATCTATAAGATCCTGCAAAGAATATCCATGGGAAAGCATCCAGTTTAACTGATATTTTTCGTAACATTTTTTTCTGAATTCTTCGTATTTTTGTTTCATGCATTTTCTCCTTTCATACAATCATTATCCATCCGGCAGATCGTATAATTCAGATCTGGATAAGTATTCTTATAATGTTCCAAAACCATTTTGATTCCCTCTCTGCCAGATTGGTAAATCGCTAAATGATCAGTAATTTTTTGAAGATCAGTTGCTACAGTATCAGAATCTGGACATTTTAATGCTGAAATGTTTAATAATATAAGGTAGCGGTCATTTGTGTTGTTTTCAGTAAAAAGCAGTCTATAGTTTTGCATAGAAAATCCTCCTTTAAGTAAAAAATTTGAATAAACATAATCAGATTAAATTTTGTTCCTCCTCTCTTCTGTTATGCTATTCTGTCAATAGTGTGTGCGAAAAAGGAAACAATAAACAAAAGCAGCTGCCACAAGGACAAGCTGCTTCAAAGTTATATAAAATGTATGATTTGACGTTCCAAGATGCTTGGACTGTTATGTATTTCACCAGATTTGTATGGACAGATATCTGTGCAGTTCAGGCATGCATCGCATGGTGTTATGAGTGTACTACAATTCGAACACTTTGTTTGACCGGTAGTATACACAACTTCTCTTTTTTTACACACCGGACAGTACTCGATGGCATAATTCATTAATCCGTATTTTCTATCTAGGAAATTCTTAAGGTTTGAATAGATGATATAGGATAATGTATGGCGAAAGCTATATCTTAGATGTAATATTTTCTTTTTCATATTTCTTAATCGATCGTTTCCGGTCGGATCCTTTCTAAAAAATGTTTCAAGGTGTCAACCTCATATTTGCCATCAATCATAACGGATACTTCCCCGTTTACAATTTTCCCAGTTTCATCTATCTCTAAATGGAAAAAATCCAAAAACAAAAAAGGTTTTTCATCTTTTGTAAGTCCATGAACATATCTGTGCAATTTTTTGATTTTATTCATGTTTTATCCTTCTTTCCATATAACCCCAGATGATTCTGGGGCTTAAAAGATTCTTATTCTTTTCGATATCCAGCGTTATTGTGGCATACATAGCGTAATGTACCGCACTTTGGACAGATTACATAATGTGTTCCAATCCGGCTTAAGAACCAGTTACGCTGTTTGGAAATATTTCCACATGCAGCACATTGAATTTCTCGATCCGATGTATCATCATTCGGTGTAGTTTCTGCGGATTCGTCCGCATTATCTGATTCTGCCGCAAAAGTAGAATCTTCATTGGATTTTTCTTCTGTCTTTTCCACAACAACATCAAATGTATCTGTTGTATGCTCTTCTTCATTCATAAGATCTGGATTCCAATCCTGTGTGTCCTCATTTTCTGTAACTTTTGTGTTTTCAAATTCGTTCATAAATAAATCCTCCATAAAATATTTTGGAACGTGCAATATTTTATATCCTCCCTTCATCTGCAGATTCGTTCTACTATTAGAATGAAAGAAAGATAGAATAATAAATTGATGTATGGTTATGTGTGTTGTAAGTGTCTTCGCTTTGTATCTGTGTCAATTCATACATTTCTGAAACTGCTGCAGGCATTGACCGTGCGCTTTATATCTATGTCAAATCATAGGTCTCAAAAACCTTTAATAGCACAAATTTTGATGAGTGATCCAATAACCCTCATCCTTCGGCTGCAAAGTCAGCCGTGAAACTATATTCTAAAAATAGACTCCATTATTTTATGAGTTCTTTTAATGCCTTAATCTGTTCCAAATCATCCTGTTCCTTATCATATGGAGTGCTTGCTTTTACAATGCAGAAACAAACAAAACCACCGGATATTACAACAAAGCATAAAATGATAAGAATTAGTTTTATCATGTCTGTCACCTCATTCCTTCTTTTGGATATAATTTACCCCATAAGTTCTCCAAATCTTCATAACTAATGTACACAGAAAATTCTAATACATACTTATTCTGATCATTTTCGCTGCAATTAAAAGTCAGAAGATTTGATTGTGGAAAGGATGTATGAAAAATAATTTCCGTATTTTTAATCTGTTTTGGTCTGTATCAAGCAAATCATAATGAGAAAGGTTTTTGTCTAAATCCAAATCAGACTGTAAGCTGATCGGAGTAATATCATTCATAAGTTTAGCAATCTGTTTGTCACCAAGGCGTATAGAAACAGATTGTTTGATTGCTGATGAGAAACGAAATATCATTCCATGAGTAAGATATTTTTCAATATCAGCAAAATGGAACCCGGATAATTCATACCAAGTAATAAATAGATTCCGGTATATTTTCAGTGTGTTCGATAGATTGGCTGCAGTTACTGGTTTGATGGAAGAAAAATTATCAATATCCTCCACTTTTTTATCTGTTAATAATTCACTCAATTTTATTCCTCCTGTTTTCTTCCATTAGATGATGGTCCCATAACTCTTCGGAGCTTTTATCGGCTTTTTTTGCAGCATCTAAAAATGCATATGTAATGATACAAACAAATATCACGGCTAATCCAATTACTAATTTCATATCTATCCTCCTTATCTGCCTGCGTTCCATGCTTCTTTCTTGACAGAGATTAATCGATGGTCTGTACCAATCAGTTCCTCTTCTACCATTTTCTGAATGATTGCATCTGATTCCATTGCAGAGATGTGGAGACAGCGCATTAATGTCCCAAGATGTATAATTTCTCTTTCTTTTACGATTTCGGTTGCTTTTTTATAATGTTCGGATGAAAATGCGATCTGCTTTTTTATTTCTTTTTTGGGTTTTGATACAGATTTTTTGGCGATACTTCTCTTCTTTGGGAATGTCTGTTCCGTAAAGTTTAATTCCATTTGTCCGGTTACTTGTGCTGTTTTTGCCATATTTATGTACCTCACTTTTTTATCTATTCCGTTTCCTGAATTATTTGAAACACATTAATTCCAAGATAATGACAATAGCTAAGAAATGTGTCCAGTGTTGTATTACTGTTATAATGTTCCAGCTTGGATATTCCTTGCTGTGAATATCCCATCTTTTGTGCAAGTTCTTTCTGAGTGATTCCTTTCGCTTTCCGAAGGTCTTTTAGATATTTCATTAACTGATATCGGTCTCGCTCCATATTATATTTTTCTTGATTTTCTTTATCATTCATAACAGAAATTTTTAATTGATCTAATGCAGTCATTACATTTATCACCTCTCTAAGATTCTGCCTGTATGAACCGGTAAATATCATCATAAACATTTTCAGCACATGCATCATGTAGAATATCATGTCTGTATCCGGCAATAATCTTCAATGTAACCGGGACTTCGGCATCACGATAATCTTGATTTAAACGAATGGTATCTTTACCGAAATGTTCTTCCGGATCTTCCTCACCGGTTATGAACATAACAGGCGTTAATACTTTTCGCAGATCCGTAGCATATACAAACTGCATGACCTTAAGAATTTCAGCAATAGTCCCTTCTGTTGTTTTAAAATTCACTAATGGATCGTCCATATATTTTTCTCTACATGAATTGGAACGATACCTCCAGGAAAAATCACCATTTTCTGGATAATATTTTTCAAAAATATTTAGAATTTGATCGGAAGGGACTGGGATCTGCTGTCTTTTCCTTAATCTTTTCAAATCAAAGTACAACGATGATAATTTTAATAAAAATTTGTTTTTTCGACCGGCTCCAATATAGATGCGCTTATAGTAACGCTCCGGATATTGAATTTGGTGTGCCATTCCAAAATATGCACCCATACCGATACCTAATTGATAAATAGGGATATCCGGATATTTTTCTTGTATAAATTTTCTTATGGATTCGATGTCCGTCACAGCATCTTCCCAATGCTCCAGATAAGTTTCTTTCATTCCATAAGATTTTGTTTTTCCATACCCGATCATGTCATGTCCTATAACAGCATATCCTTTATCGGTAAAAAATTTGGCAAATTCTTTATATCTGCCTATGTGTTCCGTCATACCATGCAGAACCTGAATTACACCAATGACTTCATATTCCGGCTTATAATGCACAACATGAAGAATTGTTTTTGTATCAGATGCTGCAATGGCTGTTATGATTTCTTTCAAGCTTAGACAGCTCCTTTCTTTATCTACTCTATTAATAGAATGATAGAAAAAACAATGAAGCCGTGATTCTGGACAAAATAAAATACAGCCCTACATAAAGTAGAACTGTATTTTTTTATGCATATCAGAAATCAGGAAATAAATCAAAAATAGACATCTGATTATCCAGACTGGATTGTTCGGCAGCCCGTTCCAGTTTTTCTTCGATTTTCTTTTTTTCATCAATGTGTTTTGCTGATGTGGAAACTATCGTTAAAGAATCAGTTTGCAGGAACCATTCTGGTGCTTCCAGTATATTTTCCGGAAATTCCTGGATGGATGCTCGCCACATTTCTCTTGTTGGATTTTTAATTGCATGAATTCCGGTTCGTGAATTACAAATGACATCCCAGACATATTTGGATGGTTGGATTTCACATTTGGAAAGAATATATTCCAATGAGCGTTTTTCGATTTTTTCGGCCCTTTCGCATGCTCTTTCACAGTGTTCTTCATCCGGATAAATATAACGGTCAATGTGATAGTCAGAAAAAGCTTTCATTACTGCCGGGGTTGTCTTCCATGGATCCGGTATATCATCTAATCCATAGCACTTTTTACTGGATACATATTGTATCAATGCTTCTTCCGTCAAATATTCATTTGGAATATCTTTTGGATAAAATTCACCATGTTTTATGATCTCCGCATAGAAATCAGGAGTTTTGAATTCGTCGGGAATTACCTCCATTGTCCGGAATGGATGATGGATATAGGCATAAATGCATAATTCTTTTGAGAGATAATCCTTTGGAACATCGGATAAGTAATGCCGTTCATTTTTTAATCCGATTTTAACAAGTTCAAGTGTAACATATTTCTTTGGAATGATTTTTAATGGATACGTACAATTTGCTGCAATGGCTTCCAAAAGTTCCGGTGTCCAGACTTTCCTTGCTTTTTTTATTTTATCACTGTCGATATGCCGGCTGTTCTCTAAACAGGTAATCAGCTGCACATCCGTCATTTCCGGCTCAAACATGGAAAAATGGAATCCTTCCATAGCCATTAATTTCTCAAAGAACTGCTCTGTCTTCAAGTCTTTGGGCACATAATCCATACAGGCAAAATGATGGTAGCATAATTGCAGCCAGATATCTTCTGGGACCGGATAATTCCTGATAGATAATGCATGAGCCAAATGCAGAAATCCAACATAGGATTTCTGTGTTGCAATTGTATATCGGATTAATTTCTCAGATACGTAAGTATCAAATTTTTCTGGTGGAATCAGCATATAATTATATCCGTTAACGATACAGTATGACTCATAAAAATTCTGGTCCCGAAAACGTATTGGGATTTTTACGTATTGATCAATATATTCATCTCGTTCATTTGCTATCATTAGCCCTAAATAGTGATATACATATTGTTGAGTTATTAAATGATCTGGAATACTTTGCAGACTAAAAGGATTTGCACGAATCAAAGCCAAAATTTCTTCTGCTGAAGCTCGCTCAAAATATTTGCAATTTTTAGGGATTAAATAATCTGGAATACTTTGATATACGTTTTTTAAAACATCAAATGATATTTTTTCTGCTTGATTTAAGAAATAAATTGGGCAGATCTTTGAATATTTCATTTGTACAGCTTTGGAAAGATCGCTTATTGATAATTCTTTAAGATAGTCCCTGTCTGCTTTTTCTTTAAGGAGAAATTCGTCCAACGAATAATAGTTATCTTTAAAGAATTCATCATTGTAGATTGCTGAAAGCGAGGCATGATAGATTTCAGACAGGTCGAATAATAAATCGTTCCGCTTACTTAAAAGCTTTTTCATATAGTTTTCCGTCCATGTCCTGGATTGATTGTTCTTCAAGAACAGAAACTGGAATTTCTTTAAATCGAACAGAGATTTCATATATTCCAGCCTATATTTTTTATAGGTATCTGGATCGGTTTCTTTTAATTGCTGGATCAATTCTTTTTTCTCAGTCATAAGTAATACTCCTATCGTAGATTTATTTGAGATATGCAGATAAAATTTGTCTCTCCTTTCTTCTGCTTGATTTCTCTGTAAGTAGTGTGTATTACTGACGGCAAAACAAAAAAACAGGAATTCTCCTGCCTTTATATGCAGATAAAAATTAGTGATTGATTGTGAAAAAGATAACGTACATTTTAATATCTTCGTGATAACAAAAAAATAGGATCAATGTGACGTTATTTATGTCCCACCAATCCTATTTTTTATCGTTCAAGTTTATTGTATTTTCTCAGCTGCATTTCGAAGCATATCCGCAGAATAACCAAGAAGAAGCATATGCTGCCATTCTCCATATTCTTCTACACATTCTGCCTCCTGAATCAGCTGATCAGCTGTAAAGTGATGTTCTTTTGCGATTCTCATTAATTCGTCCATAAAGATTCTCCTAGTTAAATGGTAATTCCTCATCTAATCCATCCGGGATATTCATAAAGCCATTGTCATCAGGAGCACTTGGATTCGGATTTGGTGTCGGTTTCGCAACCGAAGCTGCAGAGGAAGAATTATTTCCCTGATTGCTCTTGCTTTCAGCAAATTCCTGTTCTTCGATGAAAACATCCGTTGTATATACTTTCTGACCATCTTTGTTGGTGTAGCTTCCAGTTTGGATACGGCCTGTTACGATAACTTTCAGTCCCTGGCGGAAATATTTCTCAGCAAATTCAGCAGCTCTTCCAAACGCAACACAATTGATAAAATCTGCACTCTGCTCTCCATCATTGTTACGTCTGAATCTGCGGTCTACAGCTAATGTATATCTCGCAATTGCAGAAGAATTCTCTCCCTGTGAATATCTTACCTCTGGATCTCTCGTTAATCTTCCCATTAAAATTACTTTGTTCATACTGTTTTTCTCCTTTATTCATGGTATTGTTCGTAAAGCAGTTCATTTTCCCACTGCTTTACATATGAGTCCCTGTCTGCATCCATCTCGGCTATGACCTGTCGAAGATGTTTCCGATGTCTGGAACTCCTTTTTGTTTGATGATTTTGTTCTTTTTTCATCTGAAAATCCTCCGGATTCTTCTCCAGCGTTTCCTGCGGAGATGATCCATAAAGTTACATTTGCAACGGGTACTGTTTGGCATTACAAAATCTTCACAATGCCTTTTGCATTTGCATGCTGCACATGTTTCACTGTTTCCTATCATTTGAAGTTCCTTTCTTATAAATTTGAACGATATTTAGATTCTTACCCTCCTTTCATCATGAAAATTCGTTCTATTTATAGAATGAAAGAAAGGAATAGAAATAAAAAACAGCTGGATCTTATCCCAGCTGCTTTTCTACTGCATTTATAAGGTTGGCCATGCTAATGACCGGTCAGAACGATATTCGTTCTTCCACTGATCAATGATAGTAGGAAGATCAACCAAATCCTTTTCCGTATAACTCTTTGTAGAGAGGATGACTTTCTTAATTTCTTTTTTCGTATAAGCGCATAACCGTACCAGATTTAGAAAGTATACACTTTCATTAGATCCATAGCATCCGGTTGTAACTCTTATCACATCAAGGTATTCTTTTGGTGATGTTTCCGAAAACATATGAAAATCAATATATCCAGGTTCTTTGCTTCGCATAAGATTCCGAAGCGCTGTAATTTTTGCTCGATATGCATGTTGATTAATTACGGAAAGTTCTTGAGAAACAATATACAATTTTTCTTCATCCACACCCCTGCTTAATAAATTCTTATTCTGTGTATATTTAGATGCAAGGTATACTAAAAACTGCATGGTTGCTTCTGCAGTCTGATTGATTCCCTCAAAATACATCTGAGTGTTGCGAATGGAATCACAAAATGACATATATTCTTTTGCCATGAGTTCGACGATCGAATCTGACATTGAGAGTTTATCTGTGCCATATAAAGCATAGTTAATGCATTCTAATTTCTGGATAAAAAGATCCATATCCTGTTTCTGTTCCGATGTCGAATAAAACGGAGTTGCCTGAAATTCAGTTATATATTCCGATAAGTCATCGTAAAAGTTTTTGTATTCACTAAAAGTAATGGGACCATCATCCAGATGCGACCAATCCTGATTGGTGATATACTGCTCAATCTTTGTATCTATTTTCATATATGAAAAAGTTGTATCTGAAAGATCGGCAGAATAATCTCTATCAAGAATTGGCTTGATCCTCTCGGAAAGCCATGACTGATTGCATAAGATTCCTTTTTCTTTGAAAATCAAAAATGCCAATGCGTAGATGCCATACTGCTCTATTTCTGTAATAAGCCGGCGAACACCGCTTCCATCCATTTTTCTTTCATGGAAAACGAATTTGTCTCGAAGCTTTTTTGAACAGTCAATGTGCATCCGAATGAACTTATCAAAAGCAATATCCTGCTTTAAATGTGTTACAATTCCTGTATACATTTTCTCCGGAAGATCTGTATTTGTCTTGCAGAACAAAGTCAAACTGGTATCCTCACCTATAGCACATGGCTTCAAAATTTCGGATTGAAATTCGGATGGGATTTCTGCTTCGATTTCTTCTTTTACTTCTTTTATATGCTCCTCAATGATCTTTCTTGGAGCATCCATCGATAATGGAAAGACCATATAATAATATTTGTCTCGAAAAACATGTTCAAAATGGCTGTATTTTCGACTGCCGTTGGTATAAGCACGGATGGCATCCGGATATACGACAGATGCGCCGTAACGATGTAAATAGGTCATATCATAGGTGTATAAGCTGTGTAAAATGTGCTGAATTGATAACATAAAATTTCTCCTTTTTAATAATTCATCATTGCGTCAAAGTTTGCGTTTGCAAGTATTTTACGGGTTCTTTGTAATGCAAGCATGGAAAGGTCCAAGGTGTCGATGGTATTGTATGTAATAATTATTGCTTTTCCAATCACATATCTCATCATGCCGTTTAACGACTGCTCGTAAGCAATTTCCTGAATGATAACCGCTTCCCATTCTGGCAAAATCTTCTGGAGATCACAAAGAGCACCGTTGATATTGACGCTCGTTGTTTCGTAACTGAATGCATATACGGTTTGATCCTCATCGATTCTTTTCTTCATTATCCTAATGCCGAAGTCCTTTTCCCATTTCTGCATCATAGTAAGAAATGCAGGGACATCAGTTACTGAAAAATAATTTGATCGTGCTTTCGTTATACATGTTGCCATAATAGCCTCCTATTGTGTATGGTTTAGTTCTTCTAGCTTACGGTAAACGATATCTCGTTTATTCAGAGTTTCCTGCAGTATTGTTTGATTATTTTTTTGGACGTTTTTTATTAAATTATTTTGGATGAATGTGTAAATGGACTTCCAATGCGTACAAATGTACATGGAACAATTGGTCGTGATAGAATCCGTACAACTATCCCAGGCGGATATCCCGGTTTTATATAAAAAATGAAAACAGCTTTCGTCTTCTGCTTTACTCGGACCAAGATATATTTTGTGTTGATTGACCACAACATAAATGCATGTCTGATATTTTTGTTCATTTATTTGGATTCTTTTACAATCATCTTCCTGAAATATGTATTCATAAGTTGCAAATTGAACGTTAGCTTCTTTTAGGAATTCTCCAATATTCTTAAAATCATTCTCCACTTTTCTTTTTAACGATTCTAATTTGTTCTGTACTTCTTCTTTCATTTTTTCAGTATCGTGTAGAATCCGGGCAGCTTTTTGCTGTATCTCTTGCTGCTCCCTTAATACCTTCATAAATTTTTCGTCCATCAGCAGTAATTCTCCTTATTTTTTGTGCAGTGATAATTATTTTCCCTCCCTTTCATCAATCATTTGCACTTATAAATAGTGTGAAAGAATACATATAATACAAAATGGCCGGGATTTCTCTCGGCCATTTTTATAGATTTTCTAACTTTTCTAGCACGTACACTCTTCAGAATAATAATTGAGAAGAACCATTCCCATTTTCTCCAGGAACCGTTCCTTCCAGTCTTTTTCTTCGAAATTAATTTCGTAATGAATATATTTATCGTGATCAGTTTCCATGTAATCCATATTCGGATTATATCTCATCAAGTATATGGCACTGGCATTCTCTTCACCATCAACGCAGAAATTATATTCTACGCCGTAGTTTTTATACCAGGCAAAGCCGGCTCCCCAATAATCACAACAATCTTCATTCTTGCGATCATCTGGTGTTACAACACAGGTAGATGTCAGATTTCCATTCTGAATTTCTTCCTGCAGCCACTTTTTCAATTTTGCCATTTCCTTTTTATGATTTCTGATGATTTTCCGTCCCTTTAAATAATCTCTAAAAGTAGCGAACCAAAGATAATTATCGCAATTCGGATTCCTGACTGCATAGCACGCATTTGTTAATTTATTTGATCCTTTGCGTTTCAAATACCAGTGAATCTTCTGAGTATCCAAAGCCTCCATGATCATGTATATATCCATTGAGTTATCTTCCAAAACTTCTTTAATGCTATATCCGAACATCTAAATTTCCTCCTGTAAAATTACTTGTTTTCTCTGATTGAAAGGACATATTCCTGTCCATTTTTCATTCTCAGTACAATAGAATCTACCGAATTTGCAGATCTAAAATGTGAAATATAATTTGAAGAACTCAAACATTCACAGATTTCCGAAAGAATTGTTGCTATTGTAAGCTGTTCTTTTTCTTCTGGATGCAATTCCGGAAAGTGATAAGTAGTTACTCTTTCAATTGCACTCAAGGCAGCTGCATATATCTTCATGTTGTATTCTATAATGTTCTTTTGCATTTCTCTTTCAGCAAAATATAATTCTTGTTCTGACATGTGCAACTTTTTCTCTTTGACAATATCCTTGATTTCTTCAATATAACAATCCTGTATCATAAATAATTCCTCCGATAATCATATTCGAACGTGTTGAAATATTTTTTTCACTCCTTCTCTTCATTGATTACGTTCTATGAGTAGTGTGGAATTTATAGAAAAAAATAAAAAAAGAAACTATTGCTCCAGAAGATGATTCATCAACTTTTGTAATAGTTCCTTTTTGAAATCTGTTTGTTCAATTATTCAGATAAATTATATTTTTTTCCACTCTTCACCCTGATCGATTCTTTCAAATGGCAGATGCATTAATTTTGCTACCTGTTCTGACAGATTCAGATATCTGGTTGGAGAAATTTTATTTTCTTCGGAATATCTCTGTATGATATCATTGAGTGCCAGATAGACATCAATGGCCGTACCGCCGCCTGGGTACTGGATCCGAAGCTCCGCTTCCACTTTTTCGGAGATTCCTTTCGGGAAAATGCTGTAATTTTCTCTGATTTCCTGTACGACTCCGGCAACATCTGAAATATTCATATTTCCAAGTTTTTCAATGAGTTCTTCGGACTCCTTAAAAACCATGCCAAGCTGCTTGCAGCTTTCAGCATATAATTGCGGCGAAGCTTCACCCTTGTGTTCAAGGGCTATTCCGGAATTGCAAGTAGTACGGACGCCATCAGCATCATAAAATACAGACGCATACACTTTGCTCGCACCAATGTCGGATGTGGAGAAACGTATGCCTGCTTTTAATTCAGAGATATCAGCACCGGCATCGTTTAATTTCAGGCGGAATGACTGTTCCATTTCCTCGTCATTCATCAGATATTCTACCATCAGATATTCGTGGCTGACCTGACCACGGTTGAAAGTAAAATCTGGATGGTCCTGTTTTAACTGGTTCTCCAGGATAGATATCATTTTGTCAGCAGGAAGGATAACGTATTCCTTTGAAAGAACAGCACTTACCTTTCCGTCTCGGAGTAAAATTTTACAGTTATCTGAAAAAAGTTGAAAGTCTCTTGTCAGACGATCTGCTTTTTCGTTGATTGGCAGGACCTGCTTGTTGGCTTTTGGATCAAACCGGGCCATTACCATTGAATCATCATCGCCACGTTTACAGATGGATGGATAAGCAATCCGTCTTGTTGGATATACGGCCATGGAATCTTTGTACGGAAATACTAAGAAAAGTCCCGTATCTTCAATACAGCTTAAATTTTCTGGATCCTCATAGTCGATATCTTTGACATCAAGCCGGTATCCGTTTTTCTGTACGGACAGATTTGTGCAGTTTGTCTGGAAAAATAAAGGATGGTTTGGAATACCAATGGCAGCAAGTTCATTGATAAATGGCTGTACCCATTCATCATGTTTTTCCCGAAATGTAAGATATTCTTTTAAGTCTTTCCATGTTTCTAAAATTTCTACGTCATCATCATTTTCTAAATACTTTTTCATTATTGGATTCTCCTTGATTTTATTGAACAGCACAGATATTTTTTATCCCTCCATTCTTCTGTGATAATTGTTCTAAATAAAGAGTGAAGGATGCATAAAAAAATAAAATCGGACAGGTTGCTGCCTATCCGATTTTACAAATACCCGTAATTACTCCTCTTTTGTCGGTTCGTCTTTTTGGCCTTCCTGGTTTTCCAAGAAAAATAAATGACAGAAAATACCGCAGTCAAAGGATATTTCATCCTCTTTTCGCCCGCGTTCCGGATCTAATTCATCGAGGAAGACACCGTTGATACAACTATGACCGATTTCTCTTTCCAATTCGGCCATTGTCTGGAATACTTCCGGGAAATATTTGCGGATCTGATTCCAATACCACATGCCTCCCTTGACACATCCAATACAATTGTTATTCTGAAATCCCATATCATATGTGACAGGACGCTTAACATGTAATCGTGCTGTGATCGCATGAGCATCCTGTTTCGTCAGATTTTTTTCAATCAATGGAAACTCATGTTTGAATTCCGGCATAGCTTCACAGATGCGTTCGGCTCTGCGCCGTTCATCCATATCAAATCCCCATACATATGTGATCTGGTATTCCCTGTGTTCCATTTCCCATTCTTTACGAACTCTTTTCTTTAGAATTTCCGTACATTTTGCGCCACTTGGACCGTTTATATACCGGAACTGACGAATCACATTTTCTTTATTCCGGTAAGGAGATTTTAAGATCAGGATTTCTTTTCCAAGTATTTTCTCACAGTCTTTAATAAAACGCATACTGTCGGGATGCTGGTTCTCAATATCAATATAAATGTAAAGGTCAATAGAGTCTCTTTTTAAGTATCCGGCAATAAAACTGGATACGCCTGCAGATAACCAACATACTTTTAATTCTTTTTTTGACATAACACCACGTTACAAATCCATATGTATCGTGGATAACAATAGTGCCGAGCGTTTTTTAGCATACTTTAATCGAGTCTTTCATCGAACTCACTTCCCTATTGTTTTCTGCATTAACTTCGTTTACTTTAGCTTCTTAATACAACCTCGGTTTACCGAGGACTTGTTATTCCTTTCTGTAAATAGTTTGTATTCCGGGATCTTGATAGATTTTCATATCATACACTCCCTGTTTCTGATAGATTGGAACATTACAGATATTGAATGATCTCCTCCTTTCTTCTGTATAATTTGTTCTACATAAAGAATGCATGAATTCAAAAGAAATAAAGCCGGATGCATAAAAGCATTCCGGCTCTTTTCCTCTATGGAGTTCTATTTTTGTAATATGTACTGAATGGATAACGGATTCCTTCCTTTCCATTCTTGCCTGCAATCGCTTTCCACTTCTGCTCAAACAATTTCTGAACGTCATATGGAAGCCCTTCGTCAGCGGTCTGCTTTACAGAATATTTCCAGATATCATCAACAGTAATAATATCTAAAATAGGATCAGATGACGGATCACAGGTAATTCCATTTTTACGGTGGATCATAAAGCGCACCTGCTGTTTTTTACTTACTGTCATATAGAAATTCGATGGAATGTAATCACTTCCCTCTAATCCAGATTTATAAATTCCAGGCAGATAGAAGCCAAGTTCCGGTAATGGATTTTCTGGATGAAGTTCAACAAGTTGAAAACGTTCATATTTCTGATAGTTATCCCGCTGCTCTTTCGTCATTCCAAGCCCGATTGCTGCTTCTTTACATAACGGGAGCTGGATAGATTCATCAGATATATTCGTAAGTTTCAAAATAGATCCGTTTACCTTCACTGTTCCAGAAGTTTTCCCTTCTGAGAATAACAAGGTATCTGGATAAATCTGCATCCACAAGAAGTCCTTCGGAAGGACATACCCAAGTGGCAGATTCAGTTCTGCACCTGGGGCAAGAATAAGCATTGCATTGATCGGGCTGTAAACCGCAAGCGCACTTTTATTCTCTGTTTCTACAATTTTTGGTTCATGAAGTCCTTCCCATTCCGCATGAAAACGATCAAGATCCGATAAATATTTTTCATATGCATTTTTTGAAAGAAATTCTTTTAAAAGAGCTTTCTGGCAAAGATACCATTCCAGTTCACTTACTTTATTATAAATTGACATAAAATGCCTCCTGTTTTTTATTTTATCGGCATGGATATAAGAAAAAATGAAGACGTACAATGTCCATGCCGGTTATTTAGTGAGAAAGTGATTGCAACCAATCAAACAGAGAGGATTCTTCACTTTGTTTGATATAGAAAACTGAATAGGGGGTTCATGACGTTTATTCACTCTCTCATATATAGTGTGACAGAAAGCTTATCCTAATCGGATAATGCCTCTGTTCTGACTGCACATCCGTCAACCAAAATATCGTTAGAAGTCAGTGGGACTGCCAGATATAACCGTCCGTCAATTCTTTTGGTTTCAACCATATCTGCATAGTCACTGTCAATTTCTACTTTTGCAGTACCTGTCTGGATTACCATTTTCTTCGGATTGACCAGATTTTTAATTGTAATGTCATTTTCTTTTCCTACGGTCTTATCGTAGTCTTCGTCAATGTCTTTTACTTGATCCGCATTTAATTCCTTATCAATTACCTGCAGCAGTTCTTTTTTGCTTAACATGCCGGCGGAAGGCAGGTTTTCTTTTTCCAAAGATTTTTCAACTAATTTTGTGTGGATTTCTTTTGCTGTTTCTAATTGCATCTGTTCTTCATGTGCGTGATTTAATGTATCCAGAAACCATTCATGCTCTTCTTTGTCGGACAGCATCATTTCTGATCCAATCAGTTCCTTTAAAAAATCATCCTGTGAATTTTCGGCTTTTTTTGCAAAGTATAATGCATGATGAATATCGGTAGCCCGGTCTGTAAATGCCGGATATAATAAAGCATTAACGGGACTTTTCACCATCCAATCACGCTCCTTATCCAGAATAGCCGGCTTTGTACAGTCGATAGACAATCCGGGTTCATCCAGTTCTACCGGACAGATACAGGTTAAAATATAAGAATACACTTCATCAGAGGCATCTTCCAATTCCTGATCGTCGGAAGTCACCCCAGGGATATCATAGAGTCCATTTACAACAATGATCAGATAATTTTCAGATGAATCATAGGATCCAATGATGGAATCAAAGAGATCTGTCAGCATACCTTCATCATTCATATGATATTTCCGCAGTGTTTCTAGTTTCTGGGGGGATTCATCTGCTGGATGGATGCTGTTAGTTTTTAATGTATAGAGATTTTTCCCAACGGTTCCGGAAAGTGCCTGCTTTAATATATCAAAATACTTAAAAGCTTCCTCTTCCGGGAGGGACAGAAATGCCTGAGATTTTTCAAGAATCTTTTCTTTTTCAGAAGTAACATAACAGGTAGCAATCCGGGAGATGTTACAGTTTTCCGGCCGGAATGTTTTTCGCAGTTCCAAAATTTCTTTTTTATTCATAATTTTCACCATCTGCAAGTGGTCTGCAGAATTTTCCTTTCTTTTTACTCGCTATAGATAGTGTGTCAGATGTAAAAAGAAAGAAGAATTTCTGGACAAAATTTTTGCACGAAAAAACCAGATCACTATTAATATGTAATCTGGTCTTATTATTGGTTGCTTTTTATGGATAATCATCATAGAGATTCGTCCGATGCCGGATGTCATGCATGTTGAAATTAGTGAATTTTGAAATTGAAATTAATCGCAGTTTTTGGATTCCCTTTTCTTCTGTCTTCATTAACACTCAGATACACTATATCCTTATATCGTTCATTTACCATCGCCATTGCAGTCTGTAAAAAATTAGCTGCAGTTTGATTCGGTTTTTTCTGAGTGACTTTTAATGCTTTTGGAAGAACCTCTTCGAACGCATTTTGAACATCTTCTTCAGTTTGCAGGGTATTAAACTCAATATTAGCGGTAACTAATATTTTTTTCTTTTTTTTTGTAACATTTATAAGATGTATTGTCTGAATCATTGTTAATCTCCTATTCTTCTTTTTCTTTAGAAATATGTCCATATTACTACATTTGCAAGTGACATTCCCATTATTATTTGACCTCCAGAACCTCTTTTTCATTCATCTGGAAGCCAACCAGTTTCCCTTTTTCATAACGCATTCCTGTAATTGCATATTTCTTGTCTCTGATATACACAAAAGCTTCTGTATTATCCATTACATTCATAGGCTGTTTTCCGATTTTTTCGAAAATCTTAGAGAACATCATTATTTCATCCCTCCATATCTTAATCTATTTCTGTCTCTTCCGTTTCTTCTGTCTTATTATTTTCCCGCCATTTCCGCAGACGCTCTGCTGTCTCTCTGCGCTGTTCCTCCGTCATTTCACGTTCGACAATACCCGCTCGGAAAGAAATCAGCCTCTTATTGGTTGTGTATGTCTTTCCTACCAGTTCATGAGTTGCTTTGGTCCGATGCTCTTCTTTTAATTTCCATAACGGAGACTTATCATTGTTTTTACTGGCAAGTTTATCAAGTTTTGTCATTACGGTTGTGTCAGACGTATAAATTTCACATTCCTCGGAGTCACGTCCAAAACGGATTACAGTCTCCTGTTCATTCATCGCTACGCTCATACTTCTTTCTCCTTTCAAATGTTTCTTACTTATAGTGTGTGTGAATTTGAAAACAGAAAGAATTTCTGGACAAAAACAGTTATTTTCTGCATTTTACGACATAAAAAGACATTTTTGTTAAAATACATTGTTTTTGATTGAGTATCTGGTACGGATAAATTATAATGAAATCAAATACATAGTTCGGGGGAAAGAAAATGGATGAATTTGCCGAACTGATCAGACGTGAATTTGAAGAAATAGCATCAGAAGAAGAAAAAGAACTGGAGAATATGGAATTGGGATTATCGGATGAGGAATTTCAAGTGATCAAAGCCAGAGCTTTGAATGGCGTAATAGAACGGATACGTCTGCATCAGCAAAACGCAAAGAGCTGCTATTTATAGCAGTCTCTTTTCATTAATTCTGGTATCCAGTCTTCTTTCACCGGATGTAATCTTCCTTTTGGAACATAGTTTTTCAGTGCAGATTCAGCAGCAAGTGCCATATCAATAATATAGAAATCATTCCCATTCTGCATAACATCCAAAGACCACTGGCCTGTTAGATTAAGATCTGGCAGCATGTCTTTTATATGTTGTACTACCGAATCTTTGTTTTCAGCAAACCGTTTCATAAGAATGTTCTCATGAGCCATATAGATAATATAATCGTGAATCTGATGTGGTGAATCCTTATCCGATTCATGACCGAATCTTTTCTTCATTGTATCCGGATCCCAGTAAGGTGCAATTCCAATAACATCATTTTTATCAGCGTCAATAAAAACACGATATTCTGTATGTAGAGGCAGTCCTTTATAAATGCAAGGGTTCTGTTCTTTGTCCTGTATAAATTCCCTGCATACCCATTCTACAGTAGTACCTGGGCCGTAAATGACAGGTTGGTTTCGTCCATTTAGATCAAAGTGAGCCATGCTGGATGCCTGAAAATGGATAAATAATAAATACTCTCCAATTGTACGCACTTCTTCTGCTCCCTGGATATGAGCATTACGGAAATCATATTTTGATGAAAATACGCCTGTTTTAATAAAGTATTCTTTCTGCCGGTCAAGTGAAAAAGCTTTTTCACAGAAACGGTCAGCTATTTCCAAAGATGTTTTGGTAAGCCCCATGTAATCAAGTTTTGTTAATTGCAATAGTGGTAATGGAACCTGGATAATCGTTGTGTTTGGAATCTTGAAAAAGTCCTGCGTTTTTACGGCTTCTGTCAATTCTGGAAACCAGTGCCCAATCGAATTTTTATTTTTGGCAATGATTTGATAGGTGATTGGATCAAGATCCTGAATCTCCAGACCCTGCCGAAATATATCGTAAGTCATTTTTTTCTTCTGTGGATTCTTTTCTTTTAAATATTCTTTGTAAATAGATAATATTCCCAGATAAGAATCACCGTTAAGTTCTTTCTTCAAAAGTATCCCGGACAACTGTGGCCGGAGAGATTCCGGAAGCGATAGAATTTCTTCTTTCGTAACCGGATGTTCTGGAAACGGGATTCCGAAATCTCCATAAGAAACCGTACCATCTTCATATTTGAAGAAAGTTGTTTCTGATAATAATTCTGTTACGATCCGGTCAATCAGGGATTCCACCTCAGAGTCATCGACTGTGATGTGGTCATTCATTCCGGCGGCCTGTTTTGCATTTACTTCAAACAGGTTATCACTGACCGGTTCCTCTAATACGCCAAGGTGATATGCTTTTTCAAATTCTTCTAATGCCTCTGGTGTGGTCTGTAATAATTTTGCAATCTTCTTTTTTTCACTGTCAGAATGTATGTTTCTTAATTTGTTTATGTTTCCAAATAAGTCGAACATAGGATACTTCCTTTCTCTTTGATGAAAATATTATCGCAAAACCTTCTAAATACTGCAAATTTGTGGACAAAATTTTTACATAATCACATAGAGCATATAACATACTCCGCAAAATGCCAGCGCAGCGATAGAAATGAACAGCCCGATTCTCATAATTTTGTGTTTTCCTTCTGCCCCCAGTCGTGGATGCTTCAGAGTATATCTCAAAATCATAATAGCAAGGATTACAAAAAATAATCCCATTAAAAATATCAATTGGTCACTTCCTATACTTTTTAAATACCTTAATTTGTCTAACAAAAATATCACTCTCCTGTTCTTTTGATTCCTAACAATCCCGGATTATCGAAAATGTTTCCAACAATAGTTGCATCGGTAGACTTAAGCCAGTATCCAAGATCTTTCCGATTAAGCGGTTTTGATGTATGCTCCCAATCTACAAAAAATCCGATATGTGCAGTCTTCGTGCTATCAAAACTACTCTGATATTCACCGTATCGGATAGGCGCATATATACCATGATGACAGATAATATCATTCTCCCATATTTTTTTATTTTTTTTGCTAATGCCGGTATATTGGCATAATGTACCCGGATCAATTTCGTAAAAAGCTATCTGGTTTGGCATTCCCCAGTCGGTTGAGCGTTCTGTAGCAATTAGATGCTGTACTTTGACCGGTTCTTTTTGATAATCATCTGTCGTACAATAAGTAGTTTCATTTATTCTGCAATAAAATCCTTCAATCCATTGCTTTCTGTCTTTTAATTTTGCTCTGAAAAAATTTTTTCCAATTGGCATAGACGTTCCATTATTTAGAGTTCTGGTGTCTAATTTTTCAATCTCCATACAATTCTCCTTTTCTTCATTTAATTTCTGCATATGTACGTACTTTTCCCTGTAAATTTTTTTCTGTTTTTCCAAGATAACGGACGGAAAGAAAACAGATCCCTTTATCATCCGGTTTTTTGGGACTATACTCGCACCATTTTATCTTCATTTGATAAGGATTATTGGCACGGGTTTTAAAATTGACATTAAATTCGATTATCTCTTTCTCCAGATTTCCATTCATGTTGTAATATTTTCTTGATTCTGATTTTGACTTAATTTCTTTTTTTTTCGGAATTCCGGATACGAACCGACAGATACTGTTCAACTGATCATCTATATCCGATTGTTGTTGCAGCTGCGGTTGTAATAACTCTTTTATCTGTTCTGGCCGATTGGTGCTTAAGGCATTCAAAACTTTCCACATCGAAAATTCTTCGAAGGGTTCCTGCTCCTTTTTTTTCCCAAAGGCAATAAAGAGTATTGCAAGCAGAATAAGTATTCTTAACCAAAAAGTTCTCCTCATAAAACAAGATTCCTTGTCTCCATGTATAAGATATGGTTATGATAGTTCCCGTATTTTTTTCCTTCTGCATCAATTTTACATGGAATCAATCTGCAGAATGTTCCTTTAAAATTCTCTCCAGATACAGCAAGTGTTCCATGGGGATGTTTATCAGAAAAATAATGAACAAATCGAACTGCTGAAATCCGTTCCTGTTTTTTATTAGCTGCTGCCATATGTACCCTCCTTATCAATCATTTTCGCTAAATCCTTTTTTAAATACTGTAATCAGAACGTCATTTGAAAAAATATATAATTTATCACCGTAAATGCGCAAATTTTGCGCACTTGGATTGCTTTTCGATATCTTATACATCCATTTCCTCAGCCGACCCTTTGTACGTTCAATTGGATATCCATTGAAATATACTTGATTTGCAATCCGTTGTATGGATTTTCTGTTTAACCCACCACGTTCCAGCATCCGATCTGCAGCATGCCTTGTTACAATTACCCCATATATGGCATCACTCCCTTCCAGCAGATTTAATATGCCCTCGCTAATAGTGTGTCGGAAAGCATTTGATTTAAGGATTTTTGGACAAAAAGAAACAGGCAGCCAAAGTGACTGCCTGTAATCTACGCCTGTGCCGAAGCCCATGGAAGGGAAGTTTCAATCTTTTCTTCTTTTTCCATTTTTTCTGTTTCTTTAAGTTTCTCTTTTACAATTTTATATCTTTCTTCTAATTCCTTTAATAATCCGAGTGCCTGATTTTTGGCATAGTTTGTTTTGTATTTCTGGTAGAATGCTTCCAGCTCTTTTGTAGCATATTCCCAGAAATCATCCTGCATCAGATTTTCCGCATCAATACTTAACAATTTACGGTTTAATACCCAGTAATCAGCCATCAGACTATACATATATGTTCCTTTTTCAAATAATTCCATTGCCATAATAATTCCTCCTCTTTCTTAATCAGGAGATTTTCGAATCTCTTGTATTTTGTCCATAAATTCATCATCCATTGAATTCATAAACGTTCTGTAACTAAATTTTTTTAATAATTCGTAGAATTTTTCGGCTTTTTGTTTGGGTAAGTTTGGGATAATGTTATCGATAAAATAAGAAATATTGTCGATATTAGATACTCTTTTGATTTTACATCCGACAAGGATCTGATGTTTGATACCATTCAAATCTTTATGATAGCTTGTCTTAAAATCTGTTATTTCATAATCTTGCCGGATTATTTTTTGTGGTTCCGATAAGATCCAGACTTCGTGGGTTTCCTTTACATCAGGAACTTCCTCTTCTGTGGGAAATTTGATGTCCTCACTGGTCAGATAGTATACGTGAATATAAATACGCATGTCAAATTTTTGAATATTTTGCATGACATCTGCACATCCTGGTATTCCAAGTAGTGCATGCTGAATGGTATCAGCAGTACAGATTCTCGGTGTCTCTGCTTCTTCACTTACAAATTTGCCAATGACTCTGGTTTTGGGAACCCTTGGTTTAAAGGATTCAACTAAGTCAAAAGAACAATGCACATAACTGTTTCTTTTCATAACTGATCTCCGGAATTCTGCTGTGTTCGGTATTCTAACAGTTCCTCCAAGGCCATTTCTGTAACTGCAGAAAGCGGCTCCCGTTCTATCTGGTTCATGGCTCGGTAAACACCTAGAGCATTTATCAAAACCTCATTATCAATGTGTATCCCATCATCTACGGTTACATCTTGATTTTCCAGACATTTGATAATCAGTTGCAGCTGTTTTAATGATCCAGACGGAAGTTTTTTCATGTGCTGGTTGATCCAGTTTGTAATACGGATGTGTTCCAGATCCTCTAATGCTTCTTTTTCTGAAACATATAGCCTTAATGTCCGGTTTCCTTCTGCTGTCAGATAATCTCTGTCATCAGAAGATACGGTAAATTTGTTCCCAGTATCATCAGTGATATATCTTTCGGAAACGGCTGTGATTACGCATCGACCCATATCTTCTTCATAGCGAGCCTGATTAAAGGTATATGCTTTCTTTCCGACCTCAAATATTTTCTGTTTCATTAGTATCCTCCTGTAAATTTTCTATTTCCATAACAGGTGGGTTGAAAAGTTCTCCATATTCAATTCCTACACCGGATAAAATAAATCCGATCATGATTTGTAATGCTCCTGGAAGAAGGTCAATTGTATCGCCATCAATACCTCCAACAGCCCCTGCAACGATAAGGAATCCTATACAGAGTAAAACTCCACCTACCATTTTCTTAGACTTCTTGCACATATTTTTTGCTCCTTTCTTCTTTCTTAATAAACCTATAATTAGTGTGAAAGAAGAAAAGAAAAATAAATGAAAGGTAAAATTATTTGGGGAGAATTTTGAGTGATGATAAAGAAATGAATTATGATTTTAGACATACAAAAAACCGGATACGGGGTGAGTGGGTGTGGTGTATCCGGCTTCTGCATAAAGCATATAAAATACTCTAATAACTATCATAGAAGATTTTATAAAAAACGTCAATATTCTTAGAACAAAAAGAAAAAGACGTGAACACGTCTCTTTCTTCCAGCCGGCTATTTTATTCTTGTAATCTGGTATTCATCCATGGCATCCAGAATTTCATCTACTTCATCAAAATCCGTAATAGGATAAGCAGTTGTTATCTCAAAGAAATGATCTTTTCGATCGGAAAGCTGCAGAACAATGCAGATACCGCTCAAAGCAAATAAGTGATTCCAGTCTGTACCCTTTACAACACCATCACCAATGGGATGATCGTAAAAAGCACAGATTTCCAATGCATGGAATGGATCTCTCTTCCCCCAATCCATTATTTCCTGAATATGAAGGGACAATCCATCTGCAATCAGACTCGTCACCTCAGATTTTGTAGCTTCTGTAAAGCGACTCATACAAATAATTTCACCTGGATGAAAATGCAATTTACATGTACGTTGCTGTAGTTCTTCTTGTGTGACATAATAGTGTCTGCTGAATACGTGACTATTCGGATGATATGCTAAAAATAATTCCGGGGTCCGAATTTCTTCTATTTCTTTTTCAATATGTATTCTATCCATATGCATTCCTTTCTACCCAAAAAGTGGGTATAAAAAAACCGGCTCATAGAGCCGGCAAATGATAAATCCTATTATTTGATCAAACGTCGTGATGCATCCGCATCATCGATTACCTGGTATGATGTTACTCCGTTCTGTTTAAGCAGAGACGATAACATCTTCACATTATTTCGTTCTTTGGCTGTTACCATAAAGACTCCAGTTTCCTCTGTAGCCTTTTCACATTTTGCACGCTGTACAATCTGATGAAATGCATCTGACGTTGCATTAGTAACGCACCAGCACTGGCCTTCATCATCTGTAATAAAATGATATTTGTAAAAACTTCGGATCAATACTCGGCGCACATATTTTTTCAGTTCCTTGCTGACTCTATATTTTTTCATATGAATCTCCTCTCTTCTCAGTTAATCGTTCTACCAATAGTATGTAGGAATGCTTAATTTATAAAAAAAGCACTGGAACAATTGTGACAAACAATGATCCAATGCAAAAATGATAGGTCTGCTTTCTAAGTCCGAAAAGTGGTCTGTCAAGAAAGCGTCTGCCCGAAAAGTGGGCATATAAGTTAAAGAAAGGAACTTTAATAAGTTCTAAAATTATTATATCATATATGAATATGAAAATCCAATATTATGAAGATTTTCTCTCATTTTTTTTAAATTTTCTTCACTTCTCTTACTGTAATACAATGAAAGAAAAGAATATAAAAATGTCAGCACTCTTTTCTCGATCGAATGCTGACATAAGTATAATTACATTATTTAATTTCAATACCGTTTGCTGACAGTACCTCTTTTAATATTGCAGCTGTTTTATCATCTGACTTTGTATTATCAACCGTAATAACAGTGTCTAATATTGCATCTTCGGACACATCATCTATTTTTAAATAGAGAGCACAAGGATATACAGTGGTATCATTTTTAATCTCATAGTCAATCTGCTGGATATAGCAGCCGCTACCCTTCACAATATCATAGACCTTTACATTCTGAATATTCGATTGTTCGGACAAATTCTTTGTCTGGTTATTGTATTCGGATTCCAGGAGCTTTCCTACAGACTGTTCTTTTTTGCTGTATAATTTCAAATCCATCGTAATGCCGTCCATTTCAGCTTTAGATTCTGAATCAGATCCGTTTCGTCCTTGTATCAACTGATAAGTACTTAAGAATGAGTCTTTGGTTTTTAAAGCAAGCTTGCTTAAATACAGATAAGAGATCTCTTCATCTTTTTTGGTGAATTTTTCGATTTTTTTATTTGTATTTTCTGTATTATCTTTATGTGCTGGCCGGTAAATCCATAAGGTAAACCCTGCAAGTATGACCAATACTGTCAGAACAATAAAAAAGTATTTTTTGTAATATTTTAAATAGAACATGATCTTTACCTCTTCCTAATCCATGTGAGCTACTTGTGGTTCTGAAAAACGAGTGATCTCTTCAAGTGGAACATTTTCTTCAAACAATCTCATGCACTGCACCGTGCGGTTGGCAATGATATCCATCAAAGAAAATGCACAGTACAGATTATGAAGATAATAAGTCTGATAGTCATGTTTCATGTGTTCATAAGACCATTCATAGCCACATTCTCTCATATAAGACACGATTTTCTTCCAGTCCTGTTGCTTTTCATCATCTGCATTCAAAAATGGATGCAAACAGTTATAACACTTTTTCTCCAGAACGTAATCATAATAGCCACAGGTTTCACAATCCTCAGACTCTAAAAACGGACATTTCATTTTTTTCTCTCCTTTCTTTGTACAGATTTTTCCATATAATATCTGCAACGGGGGCATGTGTATCGGATACACGGGATTCCATACTGCAGATAATGGTTGGAATATAATGTATGTCCACATACGGGACATGATCTTTTTGTTTTATAATGCTGATCTTCTATTTTTCTCATTTCCTTTCTCCACAATATTAGTATGAAAGAAAATGATACAGAGCCGGTTTTTTGGACAAAAGAAAAAGAAGCTGAAGCCTCTTTCTCTTTTATTTCTGTTACGATTACTTTTCAGATCTTGTAAGCCATTTCCGATTTCATCATAAAATTTCTTAGAGGGATTTTTCTTCTTCTCCTTTCAAATTAATTTGTTTACAGATACCATTTCGAATGACTAAACCATTATAATCATTGTCAATACTGATATCTAATTGCGAACCATTTGCTAGATATACTCCCAAAATTTTGAACATCTTAACCAGTACAGATTCCCAACCATAGGAAGCGTTGAAATCAGCAGAATAATTTTTCCATTCTCCGCTATCGGTAATGGTAATACGTTGCCTTTTCCGGTCAGAAAGAAAAATCTTCATAAGATCATCTATATTTTCAGTCCCGATTCCATCCGCTGCATAGGATTCCAAATCATAGTCAGTTTCAGCATCCTTCTTGATATACTCTTGCAAGGATCTCACTGCGTCAGACATGGATTCCGGAGACTTAAATTTCATATTCAGTTCTATCGTATAACAAGCACTCATATACTATTGCTCCCCTTCCTGAGTAGTCTCTTTGATGCATCTTTCTAAATATTCACCAAATTCTATGCCGGCAAAGATCAAAAACATACCTTCAATAGATTCCCGTTCATGAGAAGTCTGTGCGGCTTTCCATGTATTAAATACATCATAAGCAAGTCCGGGTTCTTCCATGGAAGTTTCCTCGCACAAATCTGCCAGGATGGTATCTGCATCTTCACCATCCGGTACATTTTTAGAGAGAGTTTCTGCATGGTTAATTTCTTCTACAGTTGGATTCTTGACAAAAGCTTTTTTGTGGTCCTTTAAGATAATTTCGCCAACGGACCGAAGTTCTGCCAGTGTAAGATCATCCCAGTCATAAGAATTTAATCTGATCAGGTCAAAATATAATCTGCTGCGCTCCAGGTATTCCTGTACGGCTTTCTCTGTTGGAAAGATTGCCTGCTGATGATGAAAAGCATCAGCAGAAATGAAGGCCTTATACTTGTTGGAGTAATGATATTTGGTTTCCTTTTCGTCATATACGAAGCTGCGGCCAACCTTTGAAATCGTATGGGTAATGATTTTCTCTGTCTCATCGTCTTTATAAGATAAAAGAGCGATGGAATAAGCGGTCTGGCCTTTTGTAAACATTGATTTTGGATTGATTGTTTCCATAATATAAATTCTCCTTTGATATAAAATAATAGACATAACAGAAAATAAATTTCATACTCCTTTCGTCTGCAAATTTATGTCTATTTGTAGAGTGATGGAAAAAACACGGAATAAAAAAAGGAAGCATTACACTTCCCTTTTTTACTAATTCTGCAACATTATTGAATGCTATTTAAGAATTGCATTCTTCCAGAAATTGTAATTTCTATCTCTGTTCCATTTTCGAAAATCACTTCTTCTGGACAGTTTTGCTTACACCATTTGGCAGTATTAATCTGGATTTCATCCAGAAATCTTACCATCTCTAATGGATCATTAATTTTACTAATATTTTCCTTGATTTCTTCTATTTTTTTCAAAAACTTATCCTCCAGTATCACCATATACTTCATTTTTTGTTCAATGCTTTTTGACATCTGGTATTGAATAAAACTAACGTTATACAGTGATATTTACGTCACAAACTGCAACAATATATTACTGAACACTGTTTAAGAAGTTCGCCATTCCGCAGATTGTAATCTCAATCACTTTACCGTTTTTAACAATTACTTCTTCCGGGCAGTTTTCCCTACACCATATGGCGGCAGCACCTTGAATTCCATCCAGAAATCCAGCCATTTCAACCGGATCATTAATTTCCTTAATATTCTCTTTGATTTCTTCAAATTTCCTCATTCACTCGAACCTCCAGTTTTATTTAAGTTTCAAAGATTTTAGTGTTCCGCTGCCGCGTTCATAGATGTATAAATGATCCGAAAGCACCTGTTCTTTCGGAACTAAGGTCTCGTTCGTCTCGCGGATGATATCTTCGTATGATTCATTAATTTCGATATCAGATTTCCGATATGCGAACCATTCATGAGTACTGGACGGTACAAGTACTAAGTCATCTTTCAGTTCATTCGCAAATCTCTTGATTTCGTCAGAATAGAGAATAGTTGCAGCTCCGTAGCGGTCATCAAAATTTGAGATTGCCCACATATAGTCTGTATCAGGGTTTGAAAGCGGCATAGATAATACTTTTTCTTTTGCATCCATAAGTGAATATCCAAACCTGTTAACCAGTAAAGAAAAAATTTCACTTTGCTGCACATTTAAAATAAATATTGGAAATTGTTTTGGCATATTCACGCTTGCACATGCATATAATTTCTCTTCTGTATATCGGGATTCCTCCATAACAGAATTTAAAATGATTGTGCTTGTAACCAATTTTTCATCGGAATTTTCATCTATTTCCGTCTTGTATATTCTGTAAATAACGGCAAGATCGTCCGCAACAATACGGTGCGGAACTTTTTTAAGCAGTTCCTCATTTTTCTTTGCATTAATCAGCTGATAAATGATATCCTCATCACGCAGCTTTAATAATGAATTTACATATTTCAAAGAGACTTTTTCAGAAAGCTGTGACATTATCTGTAAAGCATCATCCACAATCCGTTCTACCGGTGATTCAGATTCACTTTCACACAAGCCAAGATAATTTGCATATTCGTGATCCGGGTAAAGACCAAATGTTTCAGGTTTATGGTCAGAATCTACGGCATTATCAGTTGTAAAATTTGAGAATGCAATGCTGATTCGTTCCTTTTCTCCATTTACTGATGTCATGGAAGTAATTTCAAATTTAATTCCTCTTTGATCCAGTTCCGTTAACAGTTTTTTTCTAAATTCTTTGTATGTAAGCATAATTCTTCTCCTTTATTATTTGATTCGATATTGCAGATATTTTTTCTCTCCTTTCTTCTGCTGATTGATATCTAAATTTAGAGTGTGTGTTTTATGGAAAAATAAAAAAGGACACTGTAAGAGTATCCTTTTTCATATATATCTGTTACATTGCTCAAAGTAGTATTCTTTAGAACTACTTATTATTCTGTGATTTCCTCCTCTTCGAATTCAAATAAACCGCAATCTGCCAGTCTTTTTAATATTTCAACCGGTTCAAGCTTTTTATCCTCCAGTCCATCAGACAGGGTAATATCATTGTAAAATACCACTAGATGCTCCCATGGATCTTCTTTATCAACCCGGTAGAGTACTTTATAATGAGCTTTTGGAGTACGTGCCCGGAAAGCCGGTATCAAAAGGTCGAGAGGCGGAGTATTTCCGATTTGTGCAATCTTAATGATCACTTCTAAAGGAATTGTCTTGATGAGCCCTTTTTCATATTTGAAAATTGTCTGTCTTTCGCAGCCAAGTAGTTTGCCGAATTCTGCCATTGATAATCCTTTTTTAGTACGGATTTGTTGGATTTTTTCTCGGACCATTCTCTCATTTACATCGAGCGTTTTCTTTAATTCTTCTGCATCCATTGATTTCATTATGTATCTATCCTCCATTTGATTGTTATTTTTCTGTAAAATTGTATGCCGGATATAACATATCAAGGTTCATTCCTTCCTCGAACCACATGTGATCCGAGATTTCCGGAATATCTACCAGTACATGATCCGCTGCCACTTCTTTTACTGTTCCGTCATAAATCCTTTTTTCATCAAAATCGTTTACAACATATTTGACATTTTCACCGATTTTGAATAAATGTGTTAAGTCTGTCATAATCAGATTCTCCTTGCTTTTAATGCTTTGATTTTAGGTCCACGAATATGTTTGTTGATATTTCCAAGGCCTCTCTGTTCAACTACTTTAGCAAGTCCCCAGTTATCAATTCTGCCATATTGACAGATATCCCGCACCAGAAGCAGATCGCTATAAAGCTTATGATATATATCATTCTGCTGTTTTTCCGGTGCGTAATGCAAAGAGTTGCATAATTTCACAATCTCATCCGCAGATAAACGCACAGTAACTTCCCGATCTTTTACAGATAATTTTTCGATATGCATATAAATGCTCCTTCCTTATTTGAGTCGTAACAGTTTCCATACTTTTTCTACTGCTTTTTTCGTTCCATATTTTTTTCGTATTTTCGCTACTTCCTGCAAATGTTCTGTATTCAGATCCTGTTCACTTTCGGTTTCCCAGCTTCTGCTGATGCAAAGCTGTCCTCTGTAAGTCAGCATGCTCCAGGATAAAAAAATCGAACCGGAATATTTACTTGGAGATGTTTCGTACCCCTTATCCCCAAAGATATAGTGGCAGGCAAGATCTGCATCTTTAACTCCGGAAGTTTCCATTTTCTTCCTGTATGGAAGAAGATTTTCCGTATCAATTGCGAATGATACCTCCAACTCTTCCATGGAAGAATTTTCGGTATAAAGAAATGCTTCCTTTCGTAAAATGTCATTCTTATACAGCCACTGATACATATCGTAGCAGGATTTTACTTTCCGATTGAACGCAAGATCTTTTTCAGTACGTTCAGCTATCTGTGGTGCATCCATGTCCAATTTAATGAAGTCATCAATGATGTTCATAGTTTGTGTAAATCTCCTTTTTTTATTGACATAACAGATATTCTTTTATACACTCCTCTCTTCTGTTCGTTTATGTCTGCTTATAGAGTGCTTGTTTTCGAATAAAATAAAAGAGACCGTAATGAAACGGTCTCTAAGCAGTTCTGCTATTCTTTATTTGGCAAAGCGAAGAATTCCACCGTGATCCGGCAGTTCCAGTAATTCTGTATCATCGTATACATCTGATTTTGTTTCCGAAAAATAAGCATCGATATCCGGATACCATCCAGTTATCTCCGGCCGGACATCTGTACTTTGAATATGAATAATAACTTTTTTTAAATATTTCTGCACCAGCTGTTCGGAAATATCTGGTCGTTTCATAAGCTCCAACATCTGCTTACGAAGCAATGTAACATCTATCAATTCTTCCCAGTTGTGAGCTATTGTGGTAACTGTGCGAGATTTGATTTTTCTATCAGAAATATCATATACATCTGGTAACATAGCCGCTTTTTCTACAGCGCGCTCATCTGCCAACAGATGTGAAAATTCTGTTACAAAGAGCATGTCATACTGATTGGTCTTGCGGTTCCATACGCATCCGGCATATTGCTGTGAACATTTCAAAAAATAAGAAGCCCATGGCTCTGAGTTCTGTATGTTTGTAAGCTCTTCTGCTGTAAAAAAGATATGGTATGTTTCAAAGATAACAGTAGCCTGAATTTTTTGATCCTGAAATTCAAAAAACGCATCTTTATAATGCACCACATCTTTCTTGCGGCATTCATTTATTTTTTTCTGCAGAAGTTCTCTGATTTCTAAATAAGTACCATATACTGTCTGTAGATTAATTCCTTTATCGATATTTGATGCGATGATCCAATCCAGCTTTTCTTTGTTTTTATGTTCCATAAAAATTCCTCCTGTAAATTAAATAATATTGAATAACAGATTATTTGATATCCTCCCTTCTTCTGTACATATTATTCTGTTAGTAGAGTGTATGATTGACTAAAAAATGAAAAGAGCAGCCAAAATGTCTGCTCCCTTCTTTTGTTATGTAAAATCAATAAGTACGTATGATTCCATTTTCGGTACATTCGATACCAATAGTGCCAATTTCGGAACAATCTGGATAATCCAGATTTTCTACATATACCTGTGTATAAGATTTTTTAAAATTTTCCTCATCCATAAACCACTCATCTTCATATTTTCCAACAAACAGCATGGATAACATTTTACCAAACTTTGTTTCTGTAAGAATCGTATGATATACAATGGCATGTTGAATTTTTTCAAAATTTGTCACCATATATTTTTCATAAATAGTTAAGTTCCTGAGTTTTACATCGCCATTCGTTCCGTCTGAAACCATCACAATTCCTTTTGCAAAGGCTTCATTAAGCCCTGGAATTTTCGGCCATTTCAATCTCTTTACAGCTTCTGCTTTCATTCTTTCCATATCTTCTGTTTTTTTATAATCTAACATTACGTTTCCTCCTGATTTTATGTAGTTTCTATATATTTTCTGAACGCTTTTTCTGCACTTTCTATACATGGCATATCCGAATCAAATCTAAAATGTTCCTTAATTTCACCTGCAGTCATAGATTTTCGCAAATCAATAAAAAATCCCGAAAAGAAAGTCCCGATTATTTTAGTAATATGATCCGGAAAACAAATTATATTCATTGCTTCGTCATCTATTTGTCCTTTGCATTGTTTATAGGCTTCCAGGCCTATTTCTGCTCCTGATATAATTGTTACATTGTCAGGAACTGTAATCATTATTCTGTTTTCAACCATTATCAAATCTCCTCAAAATGAAAATGTACTATTCGCATCCCCAGTTTGGAGAACCGTCATAGTTCTCACAGTAATCAAATGCCAAATCCATGGAAAAAGATTCATCATCCGGATTGTAAATAGTTTCCCCAAGGGAAGCGTCATTATCATCGATCCTATTGCAGATTTCTTCCTGGTTCTCTTCCAGCCATTCCTCTGTAATTGAGGTGAATTCTTCTACAATATCATCTGCATAGATGGTCCAGGATCCATTCTTTGTCCCTTCTGCTGCGCATGTAACCATCCAGTCAGCCAGCTCCTGAATTAATTCATTTGTTTCTGTTTCCATAGTTGTCCTCCTCTTAAGATATTATTTCCACAATTCTATTTTTCATCTGATACCACTGGGTTATAACTGCATGTCCTTCTGCCTGTAAATACAACGGATCCACTTTTGATTTTGTATAATAATAATCTGGATTATTTTTCCCTTTTAATACAAAACCGGTATGATCAGCAAGGAACTCATATCTCTTCTTTCCACATGAGATGGCTATTTTTACAGCTTTCTTTTCCTTAAGATTGCTGCAACACCATTCCCGGATCATATCCAGTGACATTTTCATTGCGGCTTCTCTCTTAGTTAGTGTGACAGTTTGCGTTTCCATGTCGTGTTCTCCTTATTATTAATTGTTTAAGATAGGATTTTGACCGGTCATAGACTGTAATATCGCCTGAGCACGTACAGGATCATTATTCGCAAAATGTAAAAAATCATCTGCAGTGTATAAATTCGCTTTCAGCCATTCATACTCATCTAATCTTGCAGAACGATAGACCGGAATCTCACTCACGAAAACATCTGGAATGTAGATGATCTGATCATAATCTGCAGAAATGGACGGCCAGGACCCTTTGTAATACACTTCCTCTCCATTCACCGTAAGAGCAAATAAATTTCCAAGGAATTCACCGTGCATCAGTCTTGATAAAACCTGGTTTTTCCCTTTGCTGTGATAGATATGTTTTCTTTTGTTATACATAACAATGTCACTCTCCTTTCGTCAAAATATTTTTTCTACAGGTAGAGTGACAGAGTTCCCAGATAACAATTTTGTTATTTATCATCAAACAATAGTTTGTATAAAAAAACAGGCCTAAGTTTCCTTAAGCCCGTTTCTAACAATTGTGTTATTTTCTTTTTCTTCTACGAATTACTGCTCCGGCAATTCCAGAAGAACCGAAAAGACTTGCCCATAATCCCCATACAGCAGGATCTCCTGTTTTTACAGAATTTGATCCACTTCCTGAATTTGAGGAATTCTGATCATCTTTTTTATCAGATGTCTGTGCGTCTTTCTGATTTGTATTTTTTTCTGTGACAGTAGAATCTTTCTTTTTATCTGTTAAATTAGAATCATCCTTCTTGACATCGCCTTTAGACGTGTCTTCTTTTGAAAAATCATCCTTCTTAGAGTCATCTTTCGATGTATCGTCTGTTTTGGAATCCTCTTTCTTTCCATCATCCTTAGATGTATCATCTTTTTTGGTGTCATCGGTTTTAGAATCATCCGGTTTGCTGTCACTCCTTGGAACATCAACGCTAACTGCATTGCCATATTCTGCAGTTTTGCCACTTTCTGTAATAGATACACCGGATTCTTTTCCGTTTAATGTCAGCTTGGCTCCTGTCAAGTCGTAGCCATCTGCAATCCCTTTTTCTGTCAGACGGAATGCAATACTGTATTTGTATGTTTTTCCGGCTTCAAATGTGAAATCTGAATCAGCAGAGTCTGAACGGATTGTAGTTGTTCCATCACTCCAAGATTCATATACAATTTCATATCTTTCTTCTCCCTCCGGGATAGTTGCCGTAAATTTCGGCTTCTCTCCGGCTTTGCATGTAAGGGTTGCATTCGCTGCTTTTACTGTATCAATCTTTTTTACAGCAACCGGATCAGATGGTACAGTCACAGTACTGATATCTGTTAATGTAATGGTTCCATCTGTGTTATGTACGACAGTTGCATTCTTACCATTCACTGTAGCCGTAAAGCTATCTCCAAAATGATAGCCGTCCTTTGCTACAAGTGTAACAGAATATGTATAGGTTTTTCCGGCTTCAAATTTCATCTTGTCAGAGGAATCGCTATTATTTACAGATCCATCATCCTTACAAATCCAACTTTCACGAACAATTTCTGTTCCTTCTGTATCTGTTGAAGCGATGTAAGAAGGATTCTGTCCGTTTACAGCAGTTAATACCGCACCGGATACGGAAGCAGTTTTCACTTCTTCGGATTTCGGTGTATCTGGTTTCGATGAACTGCTGTTCTGATATTCATCTGTTGTTACTTCATCGGCAGCAAGGTTCTCCATCACCTCATAAGCCTCATTCATCTGATCAACGGATGCATTCGGAAGATCCTCTGAATCATAATATGCCGATACCACAAAACAGAATTTTTCGTTGGCCGGGATATCATTTTCCAGTTCATTACTGAAATCGTAGCTTGTTTCTGCAGTATCCGTAAATGCGAAGATGTTATCTTCTCCATCTGTTGATTTTACAGTGATCTGATAACGGATCTGCACCGGGAATGTTGTTCCGTCAGAAAGCGTCAACTGACTGCTTCCCTTTGATGCGTTCCAGCTTAATGTTTTTCCATCCCATGTAATTCCATTTGGTGTCGTAAGCTTCTGATCAGACTGTACAGCAGGTTTTACTGTTTCTTCTGTCTGTTTCTGCACAGATGTAGTGTTTGAATCGTCTGCTTTGTGAGAAATCGTATTCTCAGTTGCTGCAGAGTTTTCAGATACGGTAATCCCTTCGGTTGTAGTCTTCTGTTCTTTGTCTGATTCCGGAGTCACTTCCTCAGTCTGTGATGTCTGCTGTTTATTTACTTCCTGTGCATTCTGTGTGGTATCTTCTGTAGATGTCTGTGCTGTATTCTGCGTGTTTTCGGTATTGATCACAAGTGGAGTAATATTATCTGACGCTGTTTCAGCATTAATCCCCTCTGATGCGAATACCTGTGTTGTTGGTACGGTTGTGATCAGAGCTGCTGCTGTGATCATGACTGGTGCAAATTTTCTTTTCATGTTTTTGTCTCCTTTTCATCTTTGATTTATATGTATCGTTCATAGAGTGAATGAAGTATAACATAATAAAATTACATCACTGATGAGGCGATACAGAATACCCATATTCCGGTGAATGCCAATACCAGTACAACATTAATTAAAATCCATGTGCAGGCTGCCTTCGCAAAATTTTTCATCGTAATCATGCTCGGATCTTTCGAAGTGGCAAATACGAGAAGAAAAATGATATTTACTATCGGAATTGCACATAAAAAGAGATAAAGCATCCATTTCTGATAGGATACTATCTGCTCTTCCGCTCTCGGTGGATGCATTTTATCTAAAAATTTTTGCTTTGTTTCGTCCATTTTATTTCCTCCTGTTTTAAATTTTTATCCCACACCTCTTATATCTACAAAAATCCCTGGCATTATAAGGTACCAGGGATTTTGCCATATGTAAAAATACGATGTGAATGTATCGTAATTTACGAATGTACTGCTATAGGTAGAGTGGTCATAGCAGCGTCCTTAAAGAGATTTTTATGATATTTTTTATAGTTACGTTGTATTGTTTGTTACAATACATTTGCCCTGTCCGGATCCCAATGGTGGTATTGGTGTGGGATTGCCGAAATACTGGTGGGTATTTGGAGCATTGGGACCCAAGGCAGAAAGGCAGGAAAGGGAATTGCACCCTCTCATATTATAGGGATGAAAATACACACTCTGCGTGTCTGCCGATTATAAATTTGTATAGTCAAAACTATACGAGGAAAAAGTTATTAAGATGCCCCACATTTAAGCGGGGAAACACATAAACAGGTTTTAAGGCCTGCCTATGCGTGACAAAAAATGATTTTATTTGCTCCGATATTCTAAAAAATCAGGAAACAGACGTTCTGTTTCCACCATCCTGATATTTGATGACCGGAGCGAATGCACAAGCAGATTTTAAGGTCTGTCTGTGCGGAGATGTTAATGCTACAAAAACCAAATTTTCCCTTCTTGAGGGATTCTTCAAACAAGTTTTGAGGCCTACTTGAAGAAAGCAAAATTATTTTATCTATCTTACTCCATAATCTGGAGCAAACATGTAAACAGGCTGTAACACCTGCCTACACGGAAAAATATGTTTACCTCTCAGGTCCAAGAGGTATCTCCAAGATTAATGTTGGAGAAGAAAATAGATGAATTGCCACGCTATCGCGGCAAATGCATAGATGAATTTTTAAGTACATCTATGCCAAGCACGTTTATAAATAGATGACTCCCACATCAAGGGAGAATATCCAAACAGGTTTTGATGCCTGTTTAGATAAAGCTGGCACTTATCATCCTTTTTACGGATGAACACATGAATAAGTTTTGAGGCTTATCCATGCGTAATCAAATGTACTAAAGGTACCCCTTTTTTTGGGGAACCCGCCAGATAAGTTTTGAGGCCTGTCCAGCGGAAGTTAGGTAATAACGTCTGTCACCCAGCTATTAGGGTAAATACACAGGCAGGTTGTGCGATCTGCGTGTGCAAACACAAAAGGAATAATTTGCTCCTTTGTCTGAAAGGAATGTTTTTATTTAACTTCTAAAAATTAGAAGTAATTACATAGACAGATTTTTACGCCTGTCTATGTTGGGATATATCGAATAAGGATAAAACCTTACACTAATAGTATGTCAGAAAAGATTTTGTAATTGCTTTTCTGGACAAAATTTTTAGTTGTCTGCATATACAGATTTTTTACCCATATATGCAGAAGTATGGAAAATTTTCTGTGCATCCAGTCGGACTATTTGGATGCAATGCATGGGCGGGTTTTTAGGCCCACTCATACAATACAAATGAAGAAAAAGGTCCGTCCTGTTTTATCAGGACAAATACATGGATAAGTTATAAGGCTTATCCATGCACTTACATGTTTCTCAGGATTCGCTCTGTTTTACCAGAGCAATGCATAGGCAAGTTATGAGGCCTGCCTGTGCATAAAACAAATCTTCGGATAGATATATCTCTTCCTATTTTCGTAGGAGGAATATAACGCCAGAATGAATGCTTTTGCATACATCCATCGGCAAATGCACGAACAGGTTTTAAGGCCTGCCCATACATTGAATACCTAACAAAAGACACATTTTGATTCCTTATTTCAATAAGGAAAATGTGTATGCAGGAGTTGAACCTGCCTGCAGCCTATTCTCTGCTTTCACGGATACACGCAAATCAGAAAAACAACGGTAAAGGAATTTCCCTTACACTAATAGTATGTCAGAAAAGATTTCGCAGTTGTTTTTCTGGACAAAATTTTTAGGACATGGCTTAAGGCTCGATATATTCCACTTTTTTGCCCATTTTCTCGGCATATTTGATACAATTTTCTGTTCCGCTTTTTTTACCATTCCAAACAGCTAGAACGATATCCGAATGGTCCACCATATATTCGTTCCGTTTCTGCATCACACCTGCTTCATAATGATCTGCTACAACTTTTACTGTTTTCGCTTCCATAAGAATTTCCCGATATCTTACAATATCCACATGATTCCATTTTTTACATTGTTCTGGACATGGAAGTGCACAATGAAGCTGAATGGGATGCCCTTCCTTCTTTAATTCCAGTACAGCAATTGCAAAAATCGTATCAACTCCTAATGCCATACCACTGATCGCATTTGTACATTCCTTTTCTATAAGTTTTTCTTTGAATATTTTTTTTAGATCCTGCCATCTTGGATCTGTCAAATCATATCCATACAGCTTATCCGGCCTGTGACCGGTTACACATATAATCATGTTAGGGTCTCCTTATTCTACCAGCTCAAAACAGTATTCCTGTGAAATATCCGGATATCGATTGTGGTCTACTTTGCTAAGAAACAGACCATAAGTTTTACACCAGATCTGGCCTTCACACTCAAACACTACAAAATACTGTCCTGGTGCTTCCGTGTCCTCTGCTATATGGAGTATTTTTACTTCTTTTCCAGTAAAATGGCGGTAAATCTGTCCAACTTCTACCATCCGGCCTTCTGTTGCCAGATGACAACTGTGAAAATATTTCTCGCAATCAGATAAGCTGCAATTCTCATCCATAAGCGGATGGTCTTCACTGATTTCCCGTACTTTCTCTTGCTGCACGTTCAAATAATGTGTAACAAATGGGTATCCGCATCCATATGCAATCTTAGAACGGATCATATTCGCATCCAGCCTTCCGGTTGGATCAAGCAGATATCCTCCAACTTTAAATAGCTTTGCCGGTTTTGTATCCATATTTGTGCCTCCTTCTAATGAATATAAATATCATCTTTCCATCTATATATAGTATGAATGAATTCATAATTCCTCCGGCTTTCTGGACAAAATTGAAAATTTCGTTATGATGGTACTTCTTCATATTTCTTTTTTACGTTGAATTATAATCGAAAATAGCTGCACCAAAGATTCATCAAACAGTATTCCGGCATGCGATCGGATATAATTCATAGTTTCATCCATAGATTTCCCAGTATGATAAGGTCTGATGGAAGTCATGGCATCATACACATCACAGATACGTATGATTCGTGATCCTAAAGGGATTTCTGTTAACCGGTAATAACCGGATCCGTCTATGTTTTCATGATGGTATTGGATCATCTGACAGATATCATCTGAGCAATACCCATTCATCAAAACACTCCCAAAATTTGTATGCTGTTTAATGAGATTGTATTCTTCGTCAGTTAAAGGCTCTTTTTTATTTAATATTTCTTCCGGTAATTTTATTTTACCTATATCATGATATATGGCTGCAACAGAAATCTTTGTTTGATTCACCACCGGTTCTCCGCACAAAACAGCAAGTTTTACAGCTAATTCAGAAACACGTCTGCAATGCATCTGCGTATCTTTCGTTAATTGCTGAAATAAAAACATAATGATACCTCCTGAGTAAGTCGTTAATAATAGAGTGAAAGAAACGAAAATAAATAATAAAAAGGCCCTGCTTTCCAGCAAGACCTCCTTTTTTATTATTCTGTTTTACCATTTACATTCTGGTCAAATTCCTGCACCATCTGATTTTTTGCTTCCGCAGTTAATGGTGCGGTGTCTCCGGCAACTGTCTGACTTTCGTGGTCAGCACATGTTACCTGATATCCACCGGTCAGCGGCCGTGTTGTGCGTGTTGGCATCTGCCCCGGCTGATATACAGGTGTCTGTGGCTGGACAATTTCCGGATGGCATACTGGAGTCTGTATGGACTTTAATCCGTCCATAAATCCTTCATTATATGCTGTCTTTTCTGCCATATCCAGCATTTTCTGCAGTTCTTCTTCTGCAATTACAATTTCACCATTTTTCTTTCTGGTGTAATTCCAAAGAATTTGAAACTTACTCATTATACTATTCTCTCACTTTCTTCTTGCGTTCTTCATCCTTCCAGATTGCATATGCTCCGGCTGCAAAGAACATTCCGCCTGCTACCATGCAAAGACCGATGACGTTCGAATCACCTGTCTGTACACGTTCTCTTCCTGATTCGATTGGTTCTGTAGAAAAGATCCATTTTACATAAGATGACAGAAGTGTATACTGGTTATCCAGTTCTTTTGGAACATCCAGTTTATATTCCAATGTGCCTGTAGCATTAGCCGGAATCGTTCCAAGAAGAATGTTATCCGTAATCTGGCTGTTTACCATTGGACCATTGTAGATCAGGGATCGTTTACCATCGATAGTTGCATAAATTTTAATTTTAACCTCATCCAAAAGCTCCGATTTGTCAGTGACTTCACTTCGGAAATACAGCTTGATTGGTGTCTTACTGTTATTTACAAGTCCGGCACTTTCTTTATAAGTATCACCTGGCATCATAACAGGGAAATTTTGGAAGAAATCATCCGGATTCGAGAATAATTTCTTGGAACTACCCTGATATTCTACCCGCATGCTCTGATTATCCGCCTTCTTAAATGTTGCAATATCATATCCATCACGGATACAATCCTGAATCTCAACGTCTCCCCAAGGAGATCTGTCATCCCAGTTCGGAGTAAAATTCTTACTCTGGACGGCATCTACATTAATTTTCAGCTTAAATGTTTTGCCTTCTTCTGTCTGTGGAAAATCGGTCGGGATCTTCAACCCTTCAAAGATGTCTATCTTATCACCAGTATTCAGGATATTTTTATAATAGTAATATCCGTCATCGTGTTTTTCCCAACCAGAAGGGAATCCATAAAGCTCCTTTTCCAGATCAACATCTGTGCCAGAAAATTCCAGTTTCGCTCTTACATAACAGTCATTTCCATCATTTGTGATTCTTGGAATCTTTGAGATATCATCACCCGGCATAATCAGAGGATTTTCCCCTTTCTTTCCGGTATAATCCCTGAATGGCTCTTCCCCTCCATTGGCAGTGAGTTCGTATTCATCAAGATTGATATCGACAACACCGGTGCTGAAATGGTTTGTAACAGATGTTTCAGGTCTTGCATACACATAAGTACCGCTTCCAAGGAGGACGCAGGACATACAAGCACATGCTGCCATCATATATTTCTTTTTCATATAGATTTTTCCTCCTTATTAATTTTTCTGGTTTCTGTGATAATGATCCCATGCTGCCTGATATGAATCAAATCCATAAGACTGATAACTTTCCTGATAGACAATGATATCAAATTTTCTGATTTCATCTTGTGGGATATTTTTACTGATTGTTACAGTTGTAAATAAGCTAGGTGTTGTTTCGCCTTTCTTTAACACTTTTTTGTAGTAATAATATCCGTCATTTTTATTGTAAGTGAAGTCTGTGGTATTGTAATTCACGGTACAATACTTTTCCATATCACTATCAGAAAATAATGACCGTACTCTTACATAACAGTCATCTTTTCCGGTATTTCGAATCTTTACATCTTTTGTGATCACATCTCCAGGCTTGATATCATCTGGTGGCGTAAATTTCTCTGGAATATCCGTTGTAACGCCGCCGATGGTTGTCCGGTTGTTAGCAGTGTCTCCATCTGACAGAAAAGCATATATTCCAATGCCAATGGATGCAATAAGCAGCACGGCTGTCGAAGCGATGAGGAATGGTTTCCATTTCTTCTTTTTCATTCCATTTCTCCTTTCTCTTTTCTTCTACTAATAGTATGTTTGAAAAGAGTTCGTTGTTGCTTTTAAGAAAAGCTTCCCGCACGTTCTATGCAGGAAGCTTATCATGCGTACAAATAATTCCTTTAGTTGCCCTGTTTGATATCGGAATTAGCTTCTTCTTTTACAGATACTGTTGTTGTAGGATTCTGGCGTTCAAGAACCGCCCATACATCTGTTGGCTTAACCTTACCATCGGAGTTGATACCATCCAGTTTTGTCTTGCCATCATTGATGTTCTGTGTCTGGATAGCATATGCATCGATCTTGATATTTTTTGTAGTTCCTTCCAGTCCTTCATCTTCACGGGCATTAACGAATTTAACCCAGTCAAATAAAGTTCCGGTCTTCTGATTTGCTGCTACAGCTGTCATCTGAGTAGCTGTACCATATGCATACAGATGTGTAACTGTTTTATTGTTTGTATCTTTGACAGGTGTTCCAATCTCGATCCATCCAGATTTTACATCATAGCTGAAAAGTTCTGTATCAGCTTTTGCTGCAGCTTTTGTTCCATCACCGGCTACAACAGTAATATTGTCATATGGTACTGTAACTTTCATAAACATGTATGCATCATTGATACCATCATTCTTGATCTGAGGATCCTTTTTAATCTCCTGGTTTGGTGTGATATCCTTCGGTGGATTCCAGTTAGGCTCCTGTAAGTCGATAGATACTTTTCCTACTGTAAAGGTGTTGGTTGCGGTATCACCATCTGTAAAGTATGCGCTGATTCCGCCAATTGCAAGCACGCCGATCATGGCTGTTGCTGCAATCATGGTTTTCATTCTCTTTTTGTTCTGCATAATTTTTCCTCCTATTTATTTGAAAATAATTTTCTTTTGCAGTTGTTCCGGATAGAGATAGGTTGTTGTGTAGACCCTTAGATCAACGGAACAACTGCGGACAGCATCTCCCGGATAGTTACATTCGCGAAAAACATGACTTTTTTTCCGGTACTTAAACGCTCAATTCAAAAGTTACGTCTCATGCTGCCGGATAAGATTGAGGGGAAGGGCAGCTGATTGTATTTTGAAGTCGTTTACTATCTGTCTCTATTATTAGTATGACAGAAAGGTTTCATATGTTTTGCTGCTATGGTTTTGTGGTCAAAAAAGGATCCATATTTCATGGACCCGTTTTGTAAGAATCTTATAAAAGCTGACAAAGGATTAGTTATCTATTTAATGTCAGTGCTGTTTTTTATTAGTTGGTTTATTTGAACTCCAATCCACCATATTTCCATATTTCATGTTCATGAATTTTTTTTACAATATCATCCACGGATCTGCATCCACACATTTTTTGATGATGCCATCGCCCTGATTCTTTTATACCTCCCTTACCATACAGTAAATTACCATGTAAAAGAATTCTTTTGCCAGACTTGATTTCGTAACACCATACCTCATATTTCGTATAGATAAAAAACTGATCAAACTTATATTCCACTCGATATTTGTATTTTCTGCAGATAGAGCACAGTATTTCATATTCTTCTTCCATCTTTTCTTTATATGATATTTTTGTATCTGTATCCATTTTGCTCATAGTTTGTTAACCTCCTACTTTCTTTATACTGTAATAGACGGTTTTGTTTCACGTATCTATCCACATTTTGATATATTTACATACATTTCTTGATATTTATTATAAAATCGTATAGGATATCTACTAGAACAAATAGATTGGAGGGAAATTTATGACAAAAACTGAATTAGTCGCTGCAATGGCAGAAAATGCGGAACTCACTAAAAAAGACTCTGATAAGGTATTAAATGCATTTATCAGTATTGTGACAAATGAGTTAAAAAAGGGAAATAAGGTTGCACTTCCGGGATTTGGAACATTTGAAACAAGCGAACGCTCCGAAAGAGAGGGAAGAAATCCTCAGACCGGTGAGACAATGAAGATTGCTGCATACAAAGCACCAAAATTCAAAGCTGGGAAAACATTAAAAGATGCTATCAATGCTTAAATCTATACTGATTTATCAGTAAAAGTGATTCGACTATCCATTCTGTATGACTTGGTGATAGCATAAAAGGTTATACAAATACAATACATTCACAAAAGAGAAAGAGATCTCGGCCGTACAATAGGCTTTGGTCTCTTTTTTTTATATAAAAATTATCGACCACTTCGTAGCATACAGAAAAGCAGTTCTGTCATACTTCTCTTTCGTGGTCCCTGCCGGCAGGATTCTGCGATCTTGAGTGTCCAGTCTGATATGTTACAATCATGAGTAAGCGGGGTCGGATCTTCTAATTCATCTTTTACATTCCTCCACCTGGGCACAGCCACCATGACTCCATAATAATTAGAAGACTCCGGATTGCATTTTTTAACGTGCCTTGAAAAAATAGAATTTTTCAAATCCGGTAGCAGATTTTTATAACAGTCTATTGTTGTGACAATGTAATTTTTCTCACCGTAAAAATTCAGTCCATTTCCACTATAAACATCTTTTTCGCAACTTTTCACTTCATAACACACGAAAATTCCTTTTTCTATTCCGGAGAGTGAGCACTGGTTTTCCGGTATAAATTCAATGAAATCGACTCTCCGCCCCTTGGTTGTAAAAGGATCAATGCTGACCTCACTGGACCAGTGTTTTCCTGGTCCTGTAAGCCGGTCCTTCTTCAATAATTCATTCAAAAAATTTGTTATTTCTTTACGATTCATTCTATATCTCATACCCAACCTTAGCGAATTCAAATTTCCATTTTCTGTATAACCGAAAATCTTCATTAGCCATCCGGCGCCAGAATATGATGTCTGTAATGATAAAATGAGCTTCTTTGGCCACTAAGAAAACTCCCATTCCAATCCCCATTACATACCAGAAATTTTCATTGAGCAATGTCCCCAGTAAAGCCATAAGCAACACATATAGGATAGAAAATGCCATGCATATTTTATTTATTTTTATGGCGTTTAAACGCTGCCTCTTTTCAGCATTTGATTTCTGTTGAGATTCCACAAGTTCTGGATTATTTTGATATACTTTTAAGAGTGCTTCCTGATAATGTGGATCTTTTTTAATTTTCGGATAATGAGTTTTCAATGATAAATGACCTCCATTTCTTAATTTTCAGGATAAAATGCGAGGATCCTCGGCTATTCAATCACCGAGAGGAATCGCACGTTTTATCATCATCTGATATCCCGAATTATTTTGTAAAAGTCTGCAGAACTTTGCATTGACTGTGACCAGCTCTCCAGATAAGGTCCGGATGTCGAACGATCCACTCTTACGGATCATGACCCGTCCAACAAAACGTCCTTTATATTTGTACTTTGTGTCTTTGGGTACATTTGCTACGACCAAGTCTCCTGTTTGGAAACCAAATGCAGTCTTTGAGCGATTCTTCCATTTACTGATGATCACACCGCACCCATTAAGCTGGCCTCGAAGTCTTGTGCCTCTTCCGGTCGCTTTCGCATACAGGTAATATCCATGCGTCCAGTCAACGAATCCATCTTCTGGAATTTTGCCTACACATAAAGCGTCATAGTGATGTTCTTTCGGATATCCAAGTGCATTCCGATTGTATTTTGTTCTTCCGCCACTGGAACACTCCAGTTCCGGAAAACGAAGATACAAATGACGCTGCGAGTATCTTCTGCTTGAATTGACCCATGCAGCATACCGGAGTCCTTTAAGTGGAGCTTTTCCTTCCATCACCTGCTGTACATATTTCTGACGCATCTGATCCAGTTCTTTCTGTTTCCCTCTTTCTTTCGGAAGCCGGTCTTGAAGGATTGTCTGCCATTCTTCCAACGTATGATTTCCTTTGTCCTGATTGCAGTTATGACAGGCAAGTGTTGCATTTTTGAGCCGATCAGAACCTCCGCGGCTTCTTGGAATCATGTGTTCCCATTCTAAAATGGGATCGCTGCTCTTTCCACCGCAATACTGGCAGGTATGTCCATATTTTTCCAGTAAATATTCTTTTACTTCATAACCATACAGGGTTCCCTGCTGATATTCGACACCTTCAATCTCTGGGTTCTCCATGAGCTGTGTATCGAACCGCACGGATTCGAAACTGCAGTTTGTAATGTTGATCCAGCGGGACAGGCGTCTTACCCAGGAAATGATGTTGTCAGCGGTGCTTTTGACACTTGGCGGCAGCCAGTTCTCATCCCGCCGGCTGTCATAGGATTGACGCTGTTCTTTTGCCGTACACTGATTCCCCCATTTCGGCCTGCGGTATCCGGTCTCCCGGCTTCTGCGGTCCCCTCTTGCGTTACGCCTGGTATCCAGGTTCTTTTTGATCTGTTCTCCCCGGTGTTCGATCTGCATTGCATACATGAATTCATTTGTATCATCCCTTACAATTGCGATACCGGTATATTTTGCTCCGGGATCGATCTTGATCCGATAACTGGAAAGCCCGGAAAGCTTTCTTGCATCGACATCTTTTAAAATAACGATAGTCGGAAAGTAACGATACAGGACTGCACGTTTTCTCTCCAGCAGGATCCGGCATCTCCGTTCGCCCATAAAACCAAGTGGACGTTTGTTCCTGTCTAAAGCAATGACCATGTTTTCTCCTTTCATTTGTGGCAGTTACGCCCTTGTACTGAGACTGCACTCCTGCAGCCTCTTCTCTTCGCGCGTTAGCATGCTTTGTTACTGCTGAAGTACTGGCTTTCTTCTCGGCTTGCCTGTTTAACAACAGCGACACGGGACTTGTATTAGAGAAGCGTACAATACCGTGGTCACACACTAACCCCTGGCACGGATGCATTATATCCGGTGGCCAGCCGCTACTCAACCATACGAATAGCCTTACACAAGATTCTGCTGCAAAGGACAGCTTCCTCATGCTCGGTTATTCAATATCCGAGTTGGTTGACCAGGATTTATATTTTCTCTGCAGCCCGCATTTTCTACAGCGATATGTTTTCTCACTCCAAGTACTTCCAAAATCATCTTCTACATGAACATCAAACAGCAATTCCCAGTTATGTTCACAAAACATTGGCTGTAAGAAACGGCGAATAAATCTACGCATAAAAATCCCTCCTAACAATTTTTCCCTTTTCACTTATAGTATGTGAGAAAAAATTATTAAGAGGAGTTTTTGGACAAAAATCTTATGTTAAGTATCAACTTTTGTCGTATCATCGATGCAGCATTTAACTTTTCCTTTCAATTTTTCTCCGAGCTGATGAGCATATTCGCCAATATTCTTCATGCTGGTCCGACCATCCTGCCATTCTTCCATGAACACCTTTTTCTTTTCTTCGTCCGTAATGGCATTTAGTGCAGCCTCATATCTCCGCCGGTCTTCAAAAGATCCATACATGAAAGACAATAGTGCATCTGCCACATTCTGTTTTTCTGCTTTTAATCCAGCTTCGGTACTTCGTCCGAATTCTTTTCGATACCATTCCTCTGCCCCACCGAACAGGAATACCGGAATTCGTTTTTCTTCATTATCGTCTTTTGGTGATGCTCCATACAACGTTCCAAGCAGGAATACTGCCAATGCAGCAGATTCTTTGGTCTTGGCGAGGAATGTATAAGGATCGCTTGGGTTGATCAATTTGTATTCTGTCATAGTATTCCATCCTAATTTTAATATCCATATCGCAGCCGCTCATCCTGCATCTCATCGACAGGTGAAACATCTTTTACCCAGATGACTGCCCCGTTCGGATGGTCATAATACCACACGTCTTCGACTGGCTCTACATCCGCCAGTACCCATGCATGAGGGTTCTTATATCGTTCTTTTAGTTCTTTATAAGAAAGATCAACGCAATGATTTTCCTGCTCTTCTGACCAGTCTGAACATGAGATCGGATATACTGATTGTATGATGCATGTTCCCCTTACACGTTTGGAACTGCTTTCCAAAAGGTAAATTTGAACTCCCGTCTTTTTTGTACTGCATCCCCGGATTTCCAAAGTCTTTTTCCCAGATAAAATAAGATCCAGCCATTTTTTCTTAATGATTAATCCATCCATAATTACACTTTCTTTTCCATTACTTCTTATTTTCCGTGTGTATTGATACAATGTCGTATTTCTTTTTTGCACTGTTCGGATAAGTCCGAATTTCTATTTCAGCAGTGTATGTTTCGCCCTTTTTACTGCTTCATAGACATCCTCACTGCATGATTCCAGCTTCATACCTTTATATTGGAAGACCGTTTTATAAGAATCGGAATAATGGGGCAACATAGAAACTGTTTCTCTTTTTCTTCATAGTCGCTCTCTTTCTTTTACCAATTTGCCACAATATCTACTATCGTCCAAGTTTTCGTCCACATTCCGGACAGAATTTGATTGGGATGTAGATTGTGCCAACGCCATCCTCTTCGGATCCGAAGCAACTCTTATCCTTTATAATCAATACCGGAGAAGCTGTTTGATAATCATTGATCACACCAACTGTATCATCCGTATGGATCATATTCCCGGATATATTTTTCGTGATATCCTGGTTGTGGTGCCACGGAAGTTCCGGCTGATCCCAGCCTAATTTCACATCTGTTCTTCGTTCGCAATATTTACACATGTTCCTTTCCTCCTAGCTGAATTGATATATTTACTGCAACATGCTTACTCCGCATATGTAATCTTGTAATATTCCATGAATTCTTTTGCATCTTCTGTATGAAAGTTTCCGTTTATGCAATCCAATCTTCCATTAGGGAAAATGGTACTTTCTGCTCTTAAAGCAAAACGAATTAATTCGAACTTATTTAATTTCATGTTTTTTTTAATCTTTTTCATCTGCACATTTTCATACTCTTTGCACATCTCTGTAAAGAGTTTTGTTGCATTTTCGATTTCCTTAACAGTAATTACATTCGTTTCGCTACTGAACGAATATCTTTGCGCACGTATTTCAAATTCAACATTATTGATTGAGCTCTCTTTCGCATATTCACACTGTTTCAGTATATCTTCTTCTTGAAAATCCAGATCTTCTGCGGTATCGCAGCAGATTGTTCCTTCGTGACTTTGTTGCCCGTCCATACAGGCTACACATGTTTTCCAAAATCCCCAAGGACTATTACACATCACCATATTTCTTTCCTCCTTGCTGAATATTCTTATTTTCTTTATGAGTGGATTCAGAGCAGCAAAAAGGCTTATGGTGAAATGCATCTATAGCATGCTGTGATACTTTCGTTTCCATTATGCTATATGTTCGTGCCTGATCCACTTTCTGTTCTTTTCGGGTTCTTCCGTGTTTTCCCATTATATTGATTCTCTTTTCTATTACCTGATTCCGGCTAAGTAAAACTCCGCAAGGGCTTTGTCCATACTGTGGAAATTTGTATCAAGTCTCTCATAGGTCATATCCCATTCCAGTTCCTTCTTATAGGCCTTGTACAATTTTTCAGATGTATCTTTTAGAAGAAGTTCTAATTCTTCAAATGAATTATTCCAGAGGCAGACCAAGAATGGAGCTTGGAATCCATTATCATACAAAGCGTAGAACTGTGCATCCGGGTATGTATATGGTGGCTGGGAGATCTCAACTCTCTCCCAGTCTTCTCCTGCCACACCAAATGAAGCTTCTCCATTTCCAGAAGTTTCAATTGCATCTTCGAATGCTGAAACAGCTTCATTCAATTCTGAATTATTGCTATAATAATTTTCAGCCATAAACTTGATAAGCTTTGTGAATTTCCTGTTTTCATCATACATTACCATCACCATCCGTTTTCCATAATTCTTATTTCTTATATCACTCGGAAATTCTTTCTCCTTACAGAAATCGGAGCTTCTTTTTCATGATAAAATGCCTCTATGTTGCAAGTCATAGTATCAAGATTGATCCAGTTGATACGAATCACTTTTAGTTCTATAACCTTTTCATTTTCCTCAATATTAATTATTGAGCCAGGTTTGATTACCGGTGTTTCAGCATCCTCTAAAATGGTAAAAGAAAAATTGGATCGGAGCATTTTCCCGCGAGGCTCTTCCAGATAAAAGAGGCAGTTATTTTTATTTTCCATACATTTGCCATTTTGAGAATAATGATGCTGACATCTGCTACAATCCATGTGATTCTCCTCCATTTATATTTCCACGACCGTTGCTATCCTTGGTTAATAATTTTTTCTATCTCATTTTTATCAGTGAAGAAATGACATTTCTTTTGAATATCTTTTTCTACATCTTTCTGCCAGTCTTTAAATGTCTGGCTTTTGTAGAATTCCATATAATCTATAATTGAACCATGTTTTGGATAGTTTGGCAGTAGTTCCTCCTCCTTGTAAGTACCTTTTAATACATTGATCATTGTTTCGGGAGATGGTAAGTCGATACCGGACAAATCTTTTGTGTACATAATATGCTTCGTATCAAATAACTGAACCTGAAACCCATGATTTATTGGAATGTAATCCGGGGCAAGTGCTTTTTCCCATGTTTCCAATCTATAATTCCATTCTTTCTCAGAAATATTCTCTGGGCGATCTGTGCTATTCTGGTAAAAGAATTTTTTAAAATATTTTGTACTTTCTAACATATATCTGACCTTATCATTCCCAAAATACATCGCTAGGATCCCTGCCTCTGTTGGAAAGAATACCAGTTCACACCGATAATCAAATTCGTCATCCATAATATTTGGAAATCTGTTGAATTCATCAATTTCATGTGCCAGATAAAGATGTGTCTGAAAATAAAGTCCTGACCAATCTTTTTCCAATGTATATTCCCATAGTTTTTTTAACGGATCATTTATATCTTTCGCTTTTTTTATTAATTCTTTGATCCTTACATCACTATGTATTTCCCTAAAATGGTAAAAATAAAGAAATTGATATACCGTCTGCTCAAGAATTGCTTTTTCACAATAATTAACTGCAATTTTCCGGAATTCCTTCATAATCTGATTTAATTCCATGAGACTGTAATTTTCATCAAGAATATATCCATCATATTTAATGCTCATATCTTATCTCCTGTTTCCTATCCTGTATGTAAAGCCTATTTTCTTTTTTTGCCAATCTGCCAGCCAATAAAAAAACTAAACAGCAGTATTAATCCAGGACTTGTTGTAGGACTGAGTAACATGTTTTGCCTCCTCTATCTATCTTCCTATTTGATTGTCTTCTCCTCTTCACCATATATTCTTGAACCATCTGCCGTAAAATAGATATTGGCATAAATCAAACGTACTCCATTCACAGTAGTTCCGCGAATACGGCGAAAACAAGCTTTCTTTTGCAATAGATTCAATTCCTGTTTATGCCCTTTTGCCGGAAAATGCACGGTTACTGCAGGTCTGCTATCGAACAGAGAACGCACTCTAGTATGAATCATTGTTTCTGGGATATACTGGCGCATAAATTCGTCTGCTTGTTTGTATAAATCTGGCCAATTGTAATCATCCATTTTTTTCTTTGCTATCATAAAATCCCTCCATATTTTGAAATTTTTTCTAATTACCATGGGATTACCCATTTGTTTGCTGGTGTGCCTTTTTTGCAATCTATATAATGATTATCTTTGGCTACTACAACTGTTGTATAAATTCCTGAATGCATCAGAACATCAAAGAATCCTGTATCATACATACTACCAAAGGACGTTTCGATTTTTGATATGGCAACGTCTTCTATCTCAACATCACCAGTTACATTAATGGTATATGTACCCGCTTTGAGTTTTTCCTGCTCGGTTGGATTATAATCGATTCCATAAATCTTGATATAAAATTCATTTGCTTTTGTAAACATTGTATGGTAAGAATAAATTTTACCAGGATAATCAGTCAAATCCATCTTATATCGTTCACTGTTTGGTTTAAATTTTACGCAGAGATCAATACGATTCGCATATTCATCTTTGTAAAGTTTGTCAAATTTTACTTTTACTTTTATATTTCCATTCTTATCTAGCTTATAACTGCAGTATTTATTCCGATTCTTATTTCGAAACACAAGTTTTTCATTGCTCTCAAGATATTTCACTGCAAAATATTCCTTCACGCTCTCTTTGAAGTTTTCTCTTGAAAATACAATCAAACCTAAAAGGCTTACTATAAGCAGCGGTATCATAATCACAAAAACTTTCAAGTTATGTTTCCTGCCTTCCTGTTTTTGTTCCATTTTTTCTTCATTTGCCATCATAAAAACCTCTCTTTCCATTTTTTACTTATACTAATAGTATGTTTGAATTTTTTTACAACAGATTTTTCTGGACAAAAAAAGCCGGAATCACTCCGGCCTGAAAGTATTCTGTAAAATCACAACATATTTTGCTCAAGAAAAGAAAAATAACCTGAACCAATGATAATGTGATCATAAAAGACGATTCCCATCATTTCCGATATCTTTTGAATATTCTCTGTTACCTTTTCGTCTTCCGGAGATGGAGATACATTACCACTCGGATGGTTATGTGCAATAATAAAATGTGTTGCCCCGCACAATAATAAACGTGTAAAAATCCCGGCTGTATTTACAAGGGAATTATTGAGTGTACCAACATTAACCTTGAAGATTCCAATGACCTTTTTACTTCTCATTGCTATTAGGCAAAAATGCTCTTCCATTTTCCGATCAAGCTGCAAAGCCTGGTTGAGTACAGCTACTGCTTCCCCTGGATCCGTAATAGAATTTGATATAGATGGACAATTTTGAGATGATTCCTTTACTAACATGGGCATGTCATTTTCATTTTTTTCCAAATCGTAGGTTACGATACGCATAAATACTCCTCCATTTTGTTTTATTTGAACATTACAGAATATTTTTTTATTCTCCTTTCTTCTGTGTATTTTTGTTCTGTAAATAGAATGTGTGTTTTCTCTTAAAACAAAAGAAAGCCCCTGTAAGAGACTTTCTTTCGTGCAATATTCGAATACATTTTTGCGTATTGATCAGACAGGAAAATTATTTTCTATTATGAATATCTGCTTCCCACATCTTTTTAGTATCCTGCAGGAGCTTAATCATTGTGTCAAGTGCTTCTATATTGCAAAATCTGAGTGTCGTATATATCCTGCCATCCAATGCTTCTGTTAATTCTTCTTTTGTACAGTTATTAATGTCGGGTTGATTTTCTTTGAGTCCCATAATCACTACATCATAGCTGGCCCCATTTTTCGTCCGTATTCCAAGACATGCTTTGGTTGGCTTTCCATTCCTTTTAAGTCCCAAAATTACAGGGTAATTTCTATCTTTCATAAGATGCCTCCTAGTTTTCGTGATTCATAATCCATCCAACACCCTTTGAATGGTTCTCATCGAACCAGTTCCAGATTGCTTCCCTGTTGGTTCCTTTCGGAAATATAAACCATTCCTCTTCCATATCTTCTGTGTCCGGATTCATCGGAACATTCGACAGTGTTTTCCATAAATCTTCGATAAGAGCATCACGGGAAGTATAGTTTTTCTTCTCTTTACAATTCGGCGTGAATATTTTTACACAATGACCTTTGGCAAAGGATTCTTCTGGTTCAAGAGCTGCCATCATGATACATGTATCAATATCACTAGCACACCCTTCCGATACCTGCCAGAAACAACCGTCTGCTTCTTCCGCACAAAACATGATCAAATAATTTTCTCCTGATAACCTTTCCCCGAAATATGGGTTGATTTTCTGTCCGTATAATTGTGTTTTTGACATTTACTGTATCCTCCATTTTCTAAATTTCGTTAATTAATTTTGCATATTTTATGCATAAATTCTTCTGCATTTTCGTATGTAATCTTCCTGTAGAAATTCATACATGAGACCGGTATTGTTTCATCATACTTTCAAGCAAATGTATGTGTTTTAGATATAGCACGGTTGCCGTTCTCAAAATTATCGGACCCAGAAGATCCTGTCCCCTCAAAAAACAGATAATCATACTGCTGTCCGGATAAATTTTTCCATTTTGAAAAGTCCAAAGACATCTGTAATTTTTCTGCTGCATCCTTCAGGATTTTTTTATCTTCTTTGGAACCGGAAAGCTCCAGAAGATCATAATCGTGTTCCCATACATAACCGTCAATAGCCGTAAATATGTCTTTTCCAACATCATACCCTAAAATAGTGTTGAGATTGGCATAGCGGTCCGCATCGGCCGGATGCATATTTTGCTGCATGAGATTGTAATAAAACGAATATCCTAAATTAGTTAACAGGCGGGATCCCTCTTCATATTCCAGATAAATATTGACTTCTTCAATCTGGTCCTGCGTAATCGTATTCTGGGTTACAAGCATGTTTGCATCTGTAACCATTTCATCATTTTTCATAGCAGATCTTTCTCCATATGATTTGTATTTGAACATTACAGTATGTTTAATTTCACTCCCTTCTTCTGCTGATTCTGTTCTGTTAATAGAATGTCTGTTTCCGTATAAAACAAAAGAAAGCCTCTATTGAGACTTCCTTTGTACTGTAATTTTCGATTATTCTTTTGTATCTTTCCCAACAATTTTTAATAACGGTCTTCCATCCTCCACTACTTTCGGAATAATGCTCGCAATTTCTGCTTCCTCTTTGTCAGTAAAACCTGAAAATTTGACTCGGCAGCAGATATAGAAATTCTTTTACTTTTATAACGGTCTCTTTTCATAATAATTTTTTGAAGTTCCATTTACAGAGCAGCAGGAACATGGATACATTCCAATCAGCTGCACATGTTTGCAGCCTTTACATTGTTCTGGTGCATAATAATCAGAAACATAGTTCCAGATTTTTTTTCCACTTATATCCGGATGTTCCTGTATGAATTGCCTAATATCTGAATCCGTACAACCGGATTTTAATAAACCGGAAAGTTCTTCTTTCCAATTTTTCATAATATCACCCTAATCCATTTCTTTTATCACAAAATCAGCAATCTCTTTTCCATACTTATCACAGAGAAAAGCTTTTGCAAGTTCCCATTCCTGTGGATTTTGCGATTTTGTAAAAAGCTTATCAGCATCCTTGCGGCATCGTTCCTCTGTCAGATCACCATTCTGTAATTTACAGAACCTCTGGTCAATTTCGTCTACACGCCTCATGAGTTGTCTGCGCTGCGAATCAAGTTCTTTTGCATACATAGCTGTTTCTAACATATCGTGGATTACAGGCATACCGAACTGTCTGTAAATGGATGATATGCAACATGTGTAGCAGATCCAGTTTTAGCAAGCATCTGTAAGGTCTGTCTGACCTTAGCTTTCCAATGCGGATTCCCTTGCGTTTTCTTGTGTGGCTCAATTTCCTCATAAATCTTATCTAAGGAAGCTGAAGCGCCAAGCTGCTGCAATACAGCATAGACTACATCTTTCCATGTAGCACATTTACTGTCCCGGATATCCATAACATGGTGCTGTGGTACTACAAATGCAATTTCATAGCCGGATGGTTTTTTCGTGATCACAACATATTCATGCTCAATAAAAAAGAACTTATGATTGGCATAGTACTTTCGCCCAGATGATGTATTATGCTGTTTCTTTATCAGAACCTGTACCTGTTCTCCAGGCAATGTTAAATTCGTCAGCATAGACCGGAAGATTCCTTTCTGTCTGATATCGCCTACTACGACTGCCTGATATGCTCCTTTTGGCATCGCTGCATATCCACGCATCATGGCCTGGTTTACGGCATGCATGCCTTTTTCCCATGGCATTTCCTGAATATCCGCAGATATGCTTCTACTGTCCCCTTTCCACATATGATTGGAATAATGAATATCATTAATCCCAGGATATGGAGGATGCAGAATCTGCAGATCGGATTGATAGAATCCGTCCGGCAAGTCTTTTGTATAATCCAGAATATCCATAACCGAAATATCCGGTCTTACTGGATTAGGATTAAGATCAATCCCGCAGTAAGGAATCTCCAGATCCCGGCAGACATCCGATGTTGTGCCGCCACCTGCGAATATCTCTGATACGGATTTGCATCCATAACGTACAATAATCGATGCAGGAATCCATCCGGAAAAATTACCACGGTAACTGGATGATCCCCATGACGATCCTCTGTCTGGGAAAGACAGAATTGTGCTGGTAGCATGTTCGTTGACATATTTGATAATTTCTTCTTTTTTCATATGTTTCCTCCGAAATTATGATTCGAACATTACAGTATTATTTCTTCACTCCATTCTTCTGCATTATTATGTTCTAATGTTAGAATGATATTTTCCAGACAAAATAAAAGAAAGCCCCGTAACCGGAGCTTTCTGCAGCTGTAATGTTCTATAATATGTGTTATCTAAGAAAATACCTGATTGACTTCCGCAAGAAAAGCATGCATTGTTGTATAATGCGGATATGCTTTTTCCCAGCCAATGTCAATAAGACCGCATCCGTCATCATATCCAAGGAAATCACAATGATATTTTTCTGTAATTTCTAACAACTGTTCATTATGAACATCATATTCATCTGCGGTTGCAGGAATGCTAATCCGGAAATATTCATCATCTGAATCTTTAATGGAATTTGAATGGAATCTTCCGTTACAATTATGGCAATAGAAATTATAGCTTTTTGCGTTATTTGTACGCAGCAATTTCCCGCACTTCGGGCAGATTGCGCTTGATTGATATGTTTTCATAAGCTTCCTCCTAATTCTGTATCTCAGCTGCCGTGATAGGTTCTCCTATAGAAAAGTCTGAAATATCTTTATACAGGTGATAAGTAATCTTTGCGTTTTTAAAAAATTTGCCTTTGATGTTATTTTCAATAGGTCTCATAAAGAGCTCTTCTGCTGTGCAGTTTGGAACATCCGGATAATAATAGTTCGCAACATGAAAACCGTCCGTGACTTCCATCATGGCTTTATATCCTTTTTTAAGTGCCTTTTTGAATTTTTTTTCTGCCTGGACAAGCCAAACAAGTTTGCACATGAATGACTCATCTATGATTCCAAGTTCAGCATCTTCTTGAGTAACATAAGGTCTCATGACTTCTACAAGTTTTTTCTTAGAAAAACCATTCATCATGTCGAACCAATCTGGTCCTCCGTTTCCATCCTGTGACCAAAATGCTACTTTTTTACTGCCAATATAAATATTTCCCTGGTATGCAGGTCCCTCTGTTCCTATAAAATGTTTGACTGCTTTAATACTGATACCACTGATATTTGCCATGTATTTGTCCTCCAAAATTATTATTTGAACATTACAGTATTCGTATTACTCTCCCTTCTTCTGTAAAATTATGTTCTAATCATAGATTGCTATTTTCCAGATAAAATAAAAAGGAAGCCTCTAAGCTGAGACTTCCATGATATACTGTAATGCTTTTTCATTAACAATGATACTCTATTTTAGCCAACCAGAATTCCTGTTTATATTTCTTTGCACACTCACTGGCTTTTTTATCGTACCATTTAATCTTTTCAATGCTACTTTCCGGTCTCAAATCAGTTCCGCATAATGGACACTTCTCACCGCGAATATAACCGAGGTTCAGCCTGCTTCCGCATTCCGGGCAGCCGACATATTTTGAAGTACGCTTATGGATAGAATGTGCTTTAATGTATTTTTCGAAGTCCGTTGCATTCGACAGGTCCGATATCAGCAACATCGTTGGCAACATAACCTTGCACGACAAAAGCAACTTCATATGTTTTCATAGATATTCCTCACTTTCTGTTAATCATATCCATTACACATGCAATAATATTCGACGTCGGGGTTATAGATAGCTGTTTTCTTTTAACAATTTTAAACCCGAGTTGTATCGTATATCGTTTGTATAATGGTCTTTTTCTACCAATCGGTCGATGGCATTGGCTTTGTTATTCATAATCATCACCGTCTTCGATAAGTTCACCGCAGTCTGGACAGCATGGACAATGTTCGTCTTCGTCAAAAGACAGGTCAGCCATGCCCATTGTTTTTGACCAACGATAATTACAGGCTGGGCATTCGTAAGTATTGTCATCAATTTTGATTTTTCGTGCCATAGATGTTAATCTCCTTTTTTATTCATGATGGTCTATCCATTTTTGGATTTTGTCACTACGTGACGTATTACCAACAATTTTTTTATAAATGTTTATAAAATCTGTGTTGCAAAAAGCTGTTGGTAAATCATTATCTAATGCAATTTTCATAACCTAGTTCACTTACATCATAAGCAATTACTGTATTTGAATAATTACATCCTTTGTCATTTCCCCATACGTCAAAGTTATGATAAAGATTTGTTAGTTTTTCTATATCTTTTTCGCTCATTCCTGATTCTTTCCATTTTTGTTTCTTTTTCTGGAATTTAATAGTATCGGTATAGTCTCTATCATCATTCGGTATGATATAAGGTTTCATATGTGATTCTCCATTTAAAGATTGGTGGTTTCTTTGTTCAATTATTTGTTTCGTATTCCAACTCAAATACATCTTTTCGGATAATGCATATTCTTCTATTATTCCATGGAGTATTCTTCTAAGTACGAATCAAGTTTATCTGATTTGATATATAATTCGCCATTTTTGACTTCCAGGATACCATCAGCACCACCTACACAAGTGGTAATCCGGCATTCCTTTCCGTTTATGGTTTCCGCAATCTTGTGTTCGAGATCATCGCAATCTACTCCATATATACCTTTTTCGTGTAAAAAGTTATCAATGACTTTTGTGATTTCTTTTGTTAATTGCATATGTTGCCTCCTGTTCGTGATTCTACACATGTTTCTTTCTCATTTATACCTGTTCCAATGAATGCATAGGGTTCACCATATGTATTTTTATTACCTTGTAAAAACTGTAACTCAATTTCTAAACAATGTTCTTCTACCTCGTTTTCATACAATTCATTTTCAAGAATAGCTGCTATTTCTGTTATTCGCAGCTCTTTCTCCTGATTTTCATTGTATTCTAGTCGCATATAATCATCTCCATTCTTCTAAAGAAATTGCTTTTCATATAATTCAACAAGATAATTGTAAAATCCTTCACCCTGCCAGTCATCAAACCATTTCTTCATTTTCTCATAAGTCTTAAAGAAAGTAATAGCAAAATCTCCATCCGTATTAATCTCGCTTGATATCTCATAATACTCATTGTCTGCAATACTGTTTGTATTTTTACCATGAAGTATGACCTTACCAAATGATGTATCTGCAAGTTCAATCCAAAAGTCTTCACTTTGCATTGCCTGTTCTAATTTATCCATAATATTCCTCGCTTTTTATAGTAAATCATCGTTTCATCCTTACAAAATATATTCTCCTGTTTCTAACGATTGTGGTATTAACTGTGCATAATCTGGATGGCTTACAAATTTTACATATTTCAATATGTATTCCTCTACATTGTTAAATTCCTCTTCGTCCATTTCATTCGCATCTTTCAACCCAAGTTTGAATTTTTGTGAGACATTATTTACTGCATCTTCAATCGGATAATATTTTTTACTCATGTAAATTTCCTCCGTTCTTCTCAATGAAAATCTTGTTTCATTGTATCTTATATACTGTCTGCTAACTATCTTTTCTTGCGTATATCGTGTATATTCCTGCATCCAAAATCACTTCTCCACAGTCCTCACACTCAAGAGCAATATTCGCCGGTGCATCATTGTCTCCATAAGAAACAATACTGACTTTGTGCCCTCTGTGCTTTTGTAAAATATCCCAGAGAAGTGTATCTTCATCAGTATCCGTATCTTCACGAATAAAATAATCAATGCCATAGGTGAGCCTGCATTTTACATAAGCAAAATCTTCAGCCGTGTTGTCCGTCACAGCCCAGTCGGAATCATATTCACCCGAACCACCAATATTTTCACCATCATTGAGTTCCAAGAGAATATCTGCTTTCGTTGGAAGACTCGTTTGACATGCAGTATCTATTCCGGCATCCAAAATTTCTTTTCTTTTTGCTGAACATTCTTTCAGAAAATCATTCACATGCTCATGCCCGATCTCAGTCAGCGTGTATTTCAATGAAAGCTGTTTTGTGTGAGAGCGAAGTTCTTCTTCTGCTTTTTTTATTGTGTTTTTATAATTTTTCAAAGCAAGATCAATTTCTTTCTGTTTTGCGCGGCCTTCTTCTAACGGAAGGATCTGCAGCGGAAGAAAAGAGCATCCAGTAAATCCTTTGACACATACACGACCATTAGATTTGATTTCTGTCACCTCTCCCCCAAGTACATATGGAGGAACGTCATGTTTCCAAAATGCGTAAAGTTTGTGTTTCATATATTTTTCTCTCTTTCATATTTTTTGAACATTACAGTATAAATTTTATTTCTCCTTTCATCTGCTGATTATGTTCTAAAAATAGAGTGTGTGTTTCATAAGAGAATAAAAAAGAAAAGCCTCCGTATAGAAGACTTTCCTGTGTTCTTTATGAAATTCTAAGTTATTTCTCCAGATTTTGAATATCCTCATATATCTGATTGATATTTGATTCGATATTGATCGTGTGCAGATATCCAAATTTCAGGCCATATTCCCGTACAAACTTAATATATCTGCAATAGGACCCGTGTGACATGATATCTGTAAAGAAATAAATATAATCTGCCGTTTGAAGAGACTTTTCATCAATGGTCCTTGTTACTTCCGGCCGGTAAAATTTCCAATTTTTAAATTTATTTTTCAGTTTGTAGGTCCAGTTATCATGTCCGCCTATGATTGCGATCTTATAGCAGCTCAACACCTTCTCTTTTTCTTCCATACTGGTATTAGCAACGGACTCTGGTGCAGCTTCTGTCATGCGGTACATTTCTTCTCTTAATTTGATGAGTTCCAAATGCTCCGTTTCCGCTGTTTCCAACCGTTCTACTGTTTCTGAATTCTTCTTTTTTTCTGCCTCATATAACTCACCAAGATATGCTGCATCCTGTTCTGTTTTTGCAAGCTTTTTCTTTAATTCCTGAATTTCTTCTTCCTGCTCTGTTACCTGATCATGTGATGGTTGTGGTGCATTTTTAGAATTGGAATCTCTTTTTTTCTGTTTGCTTTCGGCATGTGATCCCGTTGCTTTTTCAGAATATTGATCCGATTTATGTAAAAGGCCATCTGTAATAGAGTCCATTTTACGAATAATTATCTAAAATTGTATAAGAACAATCTCCAATTCTTTTCTTAGACGTTCCGTATCATCTTCTATTTCAGGAATTTCCTTTTCATCAAAATGATCATATAGGGAATCTCCCATACCAAGTGCATTAGTTGCTTCTAAACATTTGTGAATCAATTCACCTTCTGGAATTGCATCCCAATCCGGATAATTCATTTCTTCCCATTCTATACCATCATAGATATCCTTTATCATTTTTAACGAAATCAGCACACTGATATTCAGTTTTATCTTTAGAACATATTTCGCGATGTATATCAAACGGGAATAACAAATGCTTGCATAGATATATTCTCCTGTATTCTCACAATCCTGAAAGCTATATTCCGTTAATGCCTCCAGATCGTTAATATCTAAAGTTTTAAATCTGCGAAGCTGCTTATATTCCTTTTTATAATATGTTTTGTAAAGTTCCAGCACAATGTCATATGACTGCGTTCGATGCAGGTATTCTACATACTTGCAGCCCAATACATTAAACCATGGTATCTTATCCGTTGAGAATGCCGATTCTTCTGATTTTTCCAAAATATAGGATCTCCCAATAGACCATGGAAGTATTACATCTATATCAGTAAACATATCCTTTGTAAAGAATCCCATAATGAAGAAATTGACATATTGATCCATCTCCGCAATCAATTCTTCTAATTTTTCATTTTCCATAGAATTTAAAGCAGAAAAAAGATGCTCTTCGTAGATTTTTATGCTTTCTGGTTTTGAAAATTTTTCAAGCCTTGACCAGCTTTTTTGCTGCAATTCTTTCTGCATGCCTTCCATTGCATGATTTATCTTCTGTTCTATTCCCGAATTCATTACATTTTTCCCAGTCATCATTTTGTTCGCCTTTATTCGTTTTCGATTATATGACAATTTTACCGCTTCCCTTCTCTTTTGACTACTATAAATTATTCCTATATATAGTCTGTATGATTTCTTATTTAAAAATAAATTCTGGACAAAATCTGGAATACGGATCAGTCCGCATAAAAAAGAAGCCCCCATGAAAGAGACTTCTTTTAATTGTAATGTTTTGCGATTCTTATAATTTGAATATGACATCATATTCTTCCGGACTTGATTCCCATTTGTATTTCTTTGCAACGTGGTTGATCAAAGCATGGATTCTCTCATCGCTTAGAATGTCTGTATCCTTCGAATTTTCTGCATCGCCACATATTTTGTAACCGCCATATTCTTTCAGATTCTTGTTCTCAAATTCTAAAATATTATAAACATCCTCCATTTTAAGAATTTTAGGTACCCACATCCAATAAACCTGTTTACTATTTTCTGTGACCAATTGCACCGTTCTTTTTGTAAGCTTCATATCATATAGATAATAGTCAAGGATTTCTGTAAGATCGAATATTCCTTTTTTGCTTCCAGTGGCTGGATACAGGAAGATAACATTGATATCATAATCTGCATCTGTGTCCGTAAGGCTTCTTTCAATGATCAGGATCGTATCTTCAAATTCTTTTGTTAATTTCAGTGCCAACGCATTTCTGACGGCCTTATTGTAAGCCAGTGACACATTCGGATCATCCACTCCGTACTCAAAAAACATATGTGGTTCAAAATCCAGATTCAGGTATTCCTGATTGTCGGAAGAAAAACTGTTTTCAATGGAAATATATTCTTTTCCCATAAAAGTTACAAGAAATTCATGTCCTCCGGATCCTTCCCTGAATAGTGTTTCCTTTGCAGATTTCAAATTCTGTGGAAGATCTTCTTTGATCAGATCACCTTCCGCATTGCTGTAATAAATAATCTTTTCTCTTTCAGGAACGTTGTTCCTGTCATGTAGGTAAAAACGCATATCAATTGCTCCTTTTGTGTAATAATATTGAACATTACAGTATTTTTTAACCTCCATTCTTCTGCATCTTTATGTCCTGTAGATAGAATGAAATATTCTCTGTAAAACAAACTGCCGGTATGGAGGTGAAATCATAAACGAGATTGTATTCTACAAAAAATGGACATTATCTTACGTTACAGAAGTGCACCGGCAGACGTAAAAGGCCAGATACAGAAAACATTCCGGGAAGAGGCTGAAAGGCAGACAGAGAAAGAAAAAGCATCCAATTTAATTGATATTATTTTTTTTAAATCGCAAAATCAATTTGATATATCAATTTTCAAAAAAGAAGCCATAAATTACGGCTTCTTTAAAAATTTATATCAAATCTTAAGCTTTTCAAACATGTACGTTCTTCTATCGATTGCTGTTTAATACTTTGTATCTATGTCAAATCATAGGCTTCCAAACCTCTCTTTTTTCTGTGTGATATGCATTTTGCTTTGTATCTATGTCAAATCATAGGCTTCCAAAACTGAAAAGTAAACCATAATAATAATATATATGCTTTGTACCTATGTTAAATCATAGGCTTCAAAAACAGTAAGCATGCCTCCAACATTTCTTTTGTGCTTTGTACCTATGTTAAATCATAGACTTCCAAAACAGAAAAGAAGGAATACTACTATTGGAAAAAGCTTTGTACCTATGTTAAATCATAGACTTCCAAAACCTCAAATAACATAGATTTTGGTGAGTGGACTAACGGCCCTCACCTTTCGGCTGCAAAGTCAGCCGGGCAAGTAAAATTACTCAAGTTTCATTTTTTTCATCATATCAAATATATCACGATATGCATCCATTTTTCCAGCGTATCGTGCTTCGGAATACTTATCTTTATTTTCTGCCGCACTCAGATACATACTCTCATTATGAGCCTTCTGATCCGCCAGGTAATTAAGCATCTCATCAACTTTAAAAGCAACCGGCTGTTCCTTGATTAATTTTTCAACCTGTACAAATCCTTCTGCTAAATTATCAGGTACAATATCGTGTTTTTCATCATATCTTCCACTTATCTTAGATAATAACAAGTTTCTTTCTATTAATTCTTTTTCCATATTTTTACTCCATATATGGTTGTTTTTCCTATGCCTTAATGCTTTGTACCCATACTAAATTATTGGCTTCTCAAACCTCAGAAATCCTGGTTAAAGCTTTGTACCTATGTCAAATCATAGGCTTCCCAAACCTCAAATAACATAGATTTTGGTGAGTGGACTAACAGCCCTCACCTTTCGGCTGCAAAGTCAGCCGGATTAGAAAAACTATTCTTTACTCTCTACAAATTCCCAAATAATTCCAGGGTTTTTCTTAGAATAATAGGCCCTTGCCCTTTCAAAATCTTTTCCCGTTACTTTACCGGATTCCATGAATAATTCGGACATCGCAACATTTCTGGCATTATTAAATTCTGCACATTGCGGGTGTTTGTATTTTTTGTGACTGATACAGTTCGGATCCTTACATATAAAATCAGCTCTGGATAAACGCTGATCTTTATCCCAGCCTCCACAAATACTACAGATCTGAGCATTGTAGCACGGATTTACTTTACGAACGATGATTCCGTACCTTGCTGCTTTATATTCCGTATACTGTTGTAAACGGTAATAGCACCAGTTTCGAAGAATAAATTCATTGGTATCGTACCCCTGTAAATTCTCCAGATTGATATATTTCGCATGATTTTTTAAAGCAAAATCTACAATCCGTTTACTGATCTTATGGCATACTGTTTCTGTATATTGTTTTTCTCTGGCCTTTAGACGTTCCAAAGCCTGTAGTTTTTTCTTACGTCCATGTCCACCGGAAGTATTTCTCAGTGAAATCTGTAGTCTCTTTCGCTGCTCCTGCAGCTTTACTTTCTGATGTGCAAATTCTTCATATGTACCAATATAAAGCTTCTTATGCAAATCATTATTGAGCGCACAGGTTGCCGGAATCGCAACTCCTAGATTTACTCCTACAACTGTATTTTCATCCAGTTCCGTTGGAATCTTAGGGATCTTCATTGATAAATTTAAAATAATTTTCTTTTTGGAAATTTGGATACTGCTTCCGCAATATTCATATTCTCCGGAATAAACTTTTAATAAGGTTGCCGCAAGTTCTTCCCTGTTCTTTCCTTTTCCAAGATCAATTTTAAACTTAGCAATACTAGGCCTCTTATTCCCGCCATAATCAAAATATAGCTTCAAGTCACTGTCATGGATATGCTCACATAACTCTTCAAAATTATCATAATCATGGGAAAATCCCATACAAGCTTTTGCAACTGTAAATGGTGAATCTATTTTGTAATTCGGTAAAGAAACTTTGCCTTCCAAAAGCCCTTTCTTTACACAGTCTTTTATTTTACTTGTTAACATCTGACTGAAAGCAAATCCATATCCTTTCAAAATGTTATGAATCTCTGCTTCATCAAACAAACTGCCATTTTTATTTCCTGGAAGCCGATATGCATAGTTCATACGATTGCTTATGAACTGATATTTTTCTTTTAGTGTCTCCATATGCTGAACACCGGCTCCTATCATTTCGCTGTAGATCCATGACAGGATATAGTTTTTCTTTCTTGCCTCCTCTTCCATTGCTGTCCGGACTGTACCGTAGGTATAAGTATTGATTTCGCTTTGTGTGATCACCGGATCTGCCTGAAATGCATCATATTTTATCTTTAAATTATCCAGTTCCTTTCGCAGATTCTCTTTTTCTTCTTTTGGAATCTTCGAATGTTTGATTTTCTGCTCTAATAATTGAATACGTTTTTCATAATTTTCGGAAACGTATTTTCTCACTTTTCGCTCCCATTCCTTCATATCACTGGCAATAGGATAAATAACATATTTTCGTGTAATTGTGATTTCATCTGACATTTTTCTTCTCCGTTCTTTCTGCTGATGATTCAGCTAGATTTCTAAATGAATTTTCGTTGGTTTGTATGCATCAGATTGGCAAAACTATTTGTTATGATATCTGTCATACTACTACGCTTTGTACCTGTGTAATTCTATAGGTCTGCAAAACTATCTCTACTGCATTTACTAATGGTGCATCGCTTTGTACCTGTGTAATTCTATAGGTTTGCAAAACTTCCCTCTTTTTTCCCTTTTTTCTATCTAAGCTTTGTACCTGTGTAATTCTATAGGTTTGCAAAACACCAAACGATTACAATGGCTTTGGTGAGTGGTCAAACAGCCCTCACCTTTCGGCTGCAAAGTCAGCCGGTTTATTATTACACTAATAGTATGAAAGAAAATAAAAGCATCGTACTTCTCTGGACAAAATTTGGATACAAAATAAACCACATACAGCATAATGCTTTACATCTAAAATACTCTTAGATTTTGGTAAGTATTTGCTGCACGATCGCCCTTCGGCTGCAAAGTCGGCCGGATGATAAGTATCATACATAGTGAAAAAATGCATTCCCCAGGTTCTGCACATATTGAATTTTCTTTTTTTATGTGATAAGATGTGAATGTACAGGGAAAGATGTTGTCGTTCGGTCTACATCCGGAGTACCCAAACGAGAGTATGTCCGCTCTCCCGAATAGGTTGTAAAGCTGAAAACCAATGGACATTATAAGGAAAAAACGCTCCTGATTGTTATCAGGGGTATTTTTTTGCCCAAAAAGAAAAGCCTCTTACGAGACTTTCCTTCTTTTTGTAATGATCAATCAAAATCTTCAAGTTCATCATACTGGCTGTAATCATAGCCAATGGATTTCTCCACCAACGTTTCCAAGGTGTATCCGGTAAAGTTCATCAACATATCATCAATAATCTCCCGGTCATGTGCTGTTTGATATTTCTGCAGTGTATACTTAATACCCTTCACGATTTCTTTGCGGCCGGACTCTGCCCGGTCACTTTCGTAAGCATCCATGATCACACATGCAAGTGCATCATAATCAATAGCTGAAATATCAATTTTTGAATTTGTTGTTTCCTGCTGCTTCGTTTCCGTATTTGTGTTTTCTGTTTTACTCATATGATTTTCTCCTTCTTACTCGAACCAAAATTCCGTTTTTTCATGCTTTATTTTTGTATATTCTGTTCATATCTATTTTCCCTTTCCAATTACGAAAAATTTTCTACTGATTTATAATCCACTGGCAGCTGCTCATCGGTAACAATACGTAAGTATTTTCTGAACATATTCTCCAGCTTCTCTTCCGTCAGCTCTTTTTCCTTTTCCGTTTTAGGGGTCCATGGATAGGATGGCGTATAGATAAGATATGTTTTGTCTCCTGAATCCGTACATAGAAGGAGATCAATTTCCTCTACTTCTTTTATCACTTCATAGAGAATTTCTGCCAATCCTCCAAAATCATATATGCCATACTGCTCTACATAAGACGTAAGGATATCATATGAATCTTTAAACGCACCTCCGCATTCATTATTTATAAATGTATTGACTCTTTCTTTCAGTTCAGGAGCCTGACTAATAAGCTCCATCAATCCAGGTAATGAAATCTCTTCTTTTAAGTTGCTTGTACAAATTCCAAATCCGTAATCATGCCATGATTCACTCATATTTTCTACATCCTTTCTGTATCCGTTTCATTATCTTTTATAATATAGTATCTACAGAGAAGAGATTCCTCTGCGGATACTGTGTTTACTACTTACCTTCTGAAAAGTTTCTACTATCGGTCTTTGATTATTCCTCAAACTCTTCTTTTCTGTTTTTTAGTTTCAGAAATTTTCTATAAACTCTTTTATAGTTTTTTTATAGTATGGATTTGATTTGACAGCTACTCTAAGCCTGCTGCCATCTGTGCAGATTCTTGTTACCGATGTTACGCTATAGCCCTTGCACTCTCCTTCCGCAACATAAGCTGCCAGTTCATCTTCGCTATCGCATTCAACAAAATGTCTGTTTCCAGTGTAGGAAGTGATGCAGTAAATGGCATTCTTGATTTCTCTCAACATATTTTTTTCTCCTGTTTTTCTTTTGTATCGTAGCATCCGCAAAGAGAAATCCCTCTGCGGATACCATATTTACTACTTTTCTTCCGGATTTTTTTACTATCTGTCTTTAATGTTTCCATCATCATCTACATAAAAGATATCTTCCAGGTCAAATTCACTTAGCAGCACAACTTTATGCTCCGTAGTTAAAATGTTTGCTGTTTCTGATTTAATAACGTCCTTCACATTCATTTTTTCCGCTGCTTCCAAAAACTTTTTCACATCTTCCGGGACTTCGCCATCTTCAATATCATCGACTATGATAAAATCAGAGCGGTCATATTCCGTACCGAATAATGCTTTCTGACAATCAGGGCAGTATCCAGATTTGATGAATTCTCTTTTCTGTACATCCATATCTGGAAACCCATCTTGAATATGTCCGCCGAAGCATGCATATTTACGCCACTGGTTTTCTTCTTCTTCTGTCATCCGAAGATATGCTTTTTGTCCACACATTGGACACTCTTTTCCAAGTGAAAATACTTTTGGTGTTTTTGTTTGCTTCATAAGTTATTCTCCTTTTTCCTTTGTAATGTAGTATCTGCAGAAAGAGTTTTCTTCTGCGGATTTTGGATAAACAAGACTTATTTCTGATTTTGCCTTCTCTATGATGATTTCTGCTGTTCCATCTTCTTTTTCATCAGAAGCGGTATCTGCTTCTGTCATTGCCATGGACATTGCTTTATCCCATGCGTCTTCTTTTGTTGAAAACTTCTGATCCGGTTCCCGATCGCCCCAGGAATATTCGATGTGAAGTACATAAGGATATTCCGGAATGTGATGTACCGGGATTCCAGGATGTTTATCATCTTCCGTTGCAAGACGGACAGAAATAAAATCTTTTTCTGCTACATTGAGATCATCTAGGAAATATTTCTTAACTCTTTCTTTTGTCTTTGAAATTGCAAGATTAATACAAGGTGTAGTACCGGATAAGAATGCAACCATGTAAGTATTGGTTTCTTCTCCTGTTTCCGGAGAAAGCTCCTTTAAGTTCTCCGGCAGATGGATCTTTTTCTCCAGCCAGATCACCGACTTAAAATCATTGGAACGATATTGGTAGTCATCTGAATCTGCTTCAGCTATGATAGATTCAAAACAATACCCAGGCAGGATATTTCCATCCTGATCAAACGGGCACTCTTCTAAATAGTCAAATGCCCGATTGAAAGCCCTCACTAGCTCTGCCTCTCTCTTATCTGAAGACTCAAACCAATGGATGCTTTCCCAGTAAATGATATACTGGTTCTCATTCTGATATATCTTCGGCAGCAGCCTGTCCTGCTGTGGTAATAATTTCTGTAACCTAGTGAATGCGTGTTCTCCGCATCTGATTGCGACTTCGTTTGTGTTCATATATGTTCTCCTTCAAATTATAATTCGATTATTGGCACATCAATATAAGGCCGACCCTATATTAGCCGCCAGTTTTAATAAGTAAGAGATCTCATCTTCTGTCATTTTACATATTTCTTCTTTAGTAAATGTTTCTTTCACACAATAATATGGGTTATAGAAATTTTCCGAAGATCCCATACGATTTTGTGCTGTTGTAGTTATTGGATTCTCAATGTAATCTAATAATTTCGCTTTTTCCTCTCCATACGAAACACTGGAAGCAGCATTCGGAATTCCTTCATCATCTTTTTCTCCATCCACTCCAAGAGTGAGGTGAACATCGTACCTGGAAGTGATTTTTCCAAACACCCGCAGGCATTCTGCAATTTCCTCTTTGTCACTCTGATATACCGGAGTAGTAATGCCAGAGATTTCTTTTTCCATCTCACGTAATAACTGTTCCGCTTTCCATAAAATCTCGCATTCTTCTGGTGTTAATTTGATTTCTACTGTTCTTTGTACTCTTTCCATATTGTATAGTTTCCTTTCAAAATTTTTGAACATTACAGTATGTATTTTCGTCTCCCTTCTTCTGTAAATTATGTTCTATGAATAGAATGAAATTTCATTAAAAAAATAAAAAGGAACCCATTACGGGTCCCAAAAGTACTGTAATTATTCTTTTATGATTATAGAAAAACTGCCACAAGCAGTATAAGACATACCACTATATATGCCTTGCCTAGAATTCGTAGAGATTTTCCAAATTTAAAATTATTTGCTGCTACATATGAAGAACTGGCCAATCTGATGACTTCATAGAAGATGCAGAGATATATTGCAGCAGTCATAAGTAAAAATAGTAAAAGCAATGTACTAAGTATAATTATTTTCATAGCTGGATCCCCCTTTTGTGTTTTTTGTAATAATCAGAACATTTACAGCGATTCTTTATACTCCTTTCTTCTGTAGATTCATGTTCTGTTAATAGTGTGATTCTTTTATTAAAAAATAAAGAAGGGAGAATCTAAAAAACTCTCCCTTCTTATACCGCAATATTCTGTCTAAAAAATCCCTACACCAAAAGCACCGTTGCAGCTATCATACCACTGATAGTCATAACGGCCGCACTTGATATGAGTAACATAGGTATATTGTGGAAGTCTTGTAATCTTTATGAATTCCTGTAAAATATGGTTTGGCTCATTTTTTGAAACTTCAATTGTTTTCACCGTATATTTCCATTTATTATGTGGAAGTGTTGGATCTGGACGTCTATAGTAAATTTTCGCTTTCATCGTTTGGCCACCTCTCTATTATTTGTTCTGTAGTTTTCTCAAATAATGAATTAATGATTCGAAATCCGTATATTTGCAACTATCATTTCGAATTCATCTTTCTCATCGCAAACAAACCGGTCGATATTATATTTCCAGCCGTGACTCTGTATAATTCTGTTTGTTATTTGAAGCGTGGTGAAAATACAGGTGTTTCCTGTTCCATATCAAAAGCACTATATGCTTCTTCTTTTGAAAGTACAATTACTCTTGTTACATTTAATTTTTCAAATCCAAGCCTTAACGCATCGTTGATTGTATAGTATTGTGCATCAGCTTTTTTAAGTTTTTTTGTTGCACGGATGCAAATAGAATTCGTCTTTCCATAACAAACTTCTAAATATACAATATTTTTCTCTGACATTGTTTTCCTCCGTATTTTTTGTGTTACTTATAAAATTATTCATACTCCCGACATAATTGCATAACAGAATTGATCATGTTCTGCGGTGAATTAATTTCATGACCGCTTGTCATATCAAAGGAACTGTTGTCAGATGAATACACCAGATCGCAGAAATACTTCCAACCGCCGTCAATTTCATCATAACCAAAAGCAAGCTCCAGATGGACCGCATCTGTTAATGGATATTCCCATGCGTGGGTATCAAATGAATCCGGTCTTTCTCCGGATCCGTCCCACATGTCAGGATTCATTTGTTTATAAAATTCTTTAACTATTAATTTAACTCTTGTTTTTTTCATAAATTCCGTCCTTTTAAGAAATCGGTGTTCCACAAAATTCTTCCATTCTGTTGAAAATCTTGTTTATTCGATACCTTCCAATGGACATCCGTTTTCTTTCATTTCTCTTGGAATGATCTCTTCCGGATATGCTCCAATTACAGTACCATCTGAAAATTTTATGTTCCACATAGGTAATGAAGATAAATCCGAATCCTTCGTTGAACATCTTCCTACTACTTTGAAGCTCTGTCCAATTCGCTCTTTATCATCACCAAAAGGGCTCCAAAACTTTTTCGCAAAGCCTTCTTTTTCGAAACATTCAAAGCAATCGTTTACAAACAGCATTTCCCTTTCTTCGGACATTTCACTTCTGTCCTCTGGATATTTTCTTTCTATTTCATCCCAGGATAAATCTGAATTGTTCTTTCTTAAATCATTATATTCATCAAATAAAGCAGAGGCTTTCATTACACTTGTCAGTGCTTCCCAAGCCCCCAGTAACTTTGGGTTCGATGGTTCTTTCCCTAATCGTTCACTTACTTCATTCGCCTCTTTAAAAATGCTTTCTTTTACAAGTTCGTATCCTGTAGTTGCCATAATATTTCCTCCATTTTTTCGTATAAATTCTTGTTTTCTTACTTGAAATCCAGTTCTACATCGAACGGAAATTCCGAAAATAACCATCCTTGTTTTTCACAGATGTAGTTGAGAAGTGTATATGGGCAATACCCGTCTTTATATACATCCTTGTCTTCATGAGTTTTTTTGAAAATTTCTGCTACTTCGATTTCACTTACATTATCTGGAACCGTAAGTCTGCAAGTTTCAACAGCATCATAACTGCCATCTTCTACTAATGAATCGAATTCAATTCGCACACTTATCGTTCGCATTTTTCCTCCTATGCTTAGATGATCACTGCTTTCTGTCTTTCATTGCATTCACAATAGGATTGACATAGCGGCTTTTCTCTCTTTTCGTATATGTTTCAAAGCGATACATATTTTCATCGCAATGCGGACATACATATGGATATCCCTTGACATCACTGTGAAAAACTCTGTGATGGCATTTAAAACAAAATCTGTTCGTTGATATTCTTAATTTTCCTGTATACATTGGTTTCTCCTTATCCATATAAAATCTGTTTAGATAGTCTGGCTCTCTTCCATATCCTTTATGATCGCCTCTGCATCATTGCTGATATCTGGAATAGAAATTTCTAACACAGATTCCAGTTTCTGAATTGTTTTTTCATTAAATCTCTTTTGTGTTCCGGCACACATATGACTGATGACGCTAACATTCATACCAGTAAGCTTTGCCAGGCCGCGATAAGACATGTGTTTTTCCTGTATAGTAGCTTTTATTAGTTCCGATGAAGCATTTGATATTTGTACAATTTTCCTCTTACCACATGATTTTCCTGCCTTCTTATTTATCACTGTGCCGCCTTCTTTTCTGATTTCATAACCTTTTTGTTCCAATTCGTGGATCATCATCTGATCCGTGAAAGATTCTGTTCCGCATTTCTGCTGCCAGCTTTTATTTTCCGGGTCAAATGTGAATTTCCAAGTCTGGCCGTCCTCACCATCAAAAAGGATTTCTCCACCTGTGATGTATGGAGATAAGGTTTCCAGAAACTGTTGTGTTCCTACTTTTAATAACAGATCTGTTAATTTGGGTATATCCGTTTCTTTTTCTGCTACTGCGTGGTCATGTTTTTTTTCGTATTCCTCCATGTTTTTACCTCTTTCTATAATTGTTTGAACATTACAGTATTTTTCTGTGCTCCTTTCATCTGCTGATTATGCTCTATTAATAGAATGTATGTTTCTTATATAAATAAAAAAAGGAAGTCCGAAATAAGACTTCCTTAGATTCTGTAATGCCAAAATAAAATTATAAGAATTATAAAATTATGTTGCAGAGATTGCATTTTGCAGTGCCTCTTCCACATATTTGTTTAGAGTCATTCCATCTTGAATGGCATGGATAGCAATGGAACGATGAAGATCTGGCGAGATTCGTACATTGAAAGAGCCTTTGTAGGCTTTTTCCGGCTCGATTCTTTTTTTTACACATAATTCCAGATAATCATCAACTGCTTCATGAAAATCCTGAATTAATTCCTTGGCACTTTCACCTTCGTAAGAAATGAGGGAATGAATGCCGAGGACTTTTCCATAGAAGAGTTGATCTTCTTCTGAAAACTCTACACTTCCGATATAATCTTTGTATTTCATAACGCTACTCATATCAGATCCTCCTGTTCAAGAAATTCTTTTAATCTCCTGAATTTCAGTTTAGCTGCCTTATCCCCAAATATGCCACTCTTTTAATTTGACTTTTTCTTTTTGTAATTCTTGCCCTGTAAGTTGCGTATAAATTGTATTAAGTTCTTTAAAAATATTCTCAGGCACAATATTTTCTTTTAAAGTATCGTTTAAAATATCATTATCTTCATCAACCCATGCTACATCGTATGATACGGATAATACATAAACCAATCTTGCAAATAAGCCATTCATTCCATCTAATATCAATTTGATTTCATTAGGCATACAATTTTTCCACTGGTCTAAATTTGGATGTTTGTCTATGAATTTATGATAAAAATCAAAATCATTACAGTTTAAATCTGTTTTTAGGTCTATAGTCCATCCAAAATACTTATCAACACTAACACTCATATCATATCTCCTTAGATCCTAATCTTTCAGTTTAACAAATTATCCATGGTAATAATCAGTCATAACATCTCTCATAAGCCCATCTGTTCCGCTCCCCAGATTTTTATGAATGACATACTTTTTTCCACCCACTAGCGGACAGCAATGTGGGTGTGTAGTCCCTTTAAATATGGGAATTCCTTTGCATTTTGGATACTTACATGTCCATGCGTGAAAATCCTATATCAGTTAATTAATCTATTCAATTAACAGCAACATATAATCTGCATTTGTCCATTCTAGTTCTTCAATATATTTGATAAACGCTTTACAAGCAAATGGGTCTTTTGCGTGATGTTTGTTATATCCTTTATCCGTCCAACGAGCGAATATATTATGAATTGCACTTACTCTTGCTTTTGCGACATCACTTTCGTTTTTATGCGTATGATACGTAAGCGGAAATAAGTGATACGTTATATGAGTGTTATAGCCAAACATCCCAATCCTGTCCTCGTATGTACTTTTTTCTGATAGTACATCGTACATATTTTTGCAATTATTATCAGATTGAAGCAGTAAAAAACCCAATTCGCTTTCTAATAACGCTTTTACAATATCATCTAAATTTACTTCTGATTCTTTATACATGATTTCTCCTCCACTAAATCCTAATCTTTCTGTTTATTTTTTTGCTAGAATTCATATTTTTCAACAGCTTCTTGGATGGAATGTGCTAATGCATTTTGTAACCCATTTTCTGATATTTTAATAAAAGAAAATTGCCACTTATCATCCCAAAATTTAACGACATCAAAGAATTGGTTCTTATTGTGATTTCCAAAACAAAATACTTTGGGATGTGGAATTTCAAGTAATTCAAACCCATCTATATCGTATTCATCACTCGCAATCAACTCTGCAACCAGATCGAAATCGCTTTTGTTAACATCTTCGTCCCAGCTTTCCAGATGAATGTGATCTTCAGCTATTTCGGATACATCGCACATATGGAAATTTTCGCCTAAGCCCATAATTTCTTTTACTTTTTCTATTTTGCTCATTTATTCATCCTCCTATATAAAGTATGTAAGAATGGCAGCCGCTAAACCTCTACTGTGATATATATGAATTACCATATACCGGAAAAGACCCGCTTCCTATCGAAGCAGGTCCTTCCAGTTATCAAGATCTTAATCCTGTGTCTTATGATTGAAGTGGTTGACTACTACACTGTCATGTCCGAAGTCTCCCTCTTCATATTTTTTGTTGGTAAATGTTGCACAAGCCGTATCATTATCCGTCAGATGATATACTGCTGTTTTTCCGTTAATGGTTGCATTTACCGGTTTGGTCAGTGATTCAAACTCAAATCGGCTGACACTTTCCTCGGAACAGGTGTATTCCCCTGCCGGGACCTGACCAAAGACTGCTTTCATTTCTACATATCCGTCACTATCTGTATGTGCTTTTACATAGTTTTCAGTAAATGTGACACTCTGATAATAAGTATGTGCAGCTCCCAGTGTATCCGTTCCTGTAAGTTTAAAGATAAAGGTTGGATCACCATGCTCTTTCCAGTAATCGTCAGCTTTGATACGTTTGATTACGGTACAGTCACGATATCCTTTAACTTTAATGGTCTGATTTGCATCATTGATATCTTTGTGGCATGCAATCATGGCATCTCCAAGATAAATCTCTTCAAATACAACCAGCGTTCTTCCGGCAAGTTTTTTTCCAGTTACCGGAATTTCAACATCAATACTTCCCTGTGTAGCCTCCGGCTCCCATTCGGTTGTTTTTACGATGTCATTTCCATTATCGTCCTGTACAATCTTTCCTGTAGTCTTATCAACCAGATATGACTTGATCGTGTGTGTCATACCATACTGTACACCTTCGTATTTGATTGTATCAATGATTGACATATCTCCACCGATATCTACGTAATTCTTTCCGCTTACCTTTCCTTTTGCTGTTGTGCTGAGGATTGGGAAGTGAAGTGTCTGCTGTTCATTATCCAGATCATTTTCAATCGTTACCTGTTCACCATTACAACTCAATGTTTCAAATGCTACCAGTGCTGAGGTTTTAAGGTTGGATGGATTGATATCAAATACCATATCCACAGATCCACTATCAGAATCCGGTGTAAATGTCTGTGTTATTGTTGCAGTCTTTCCATTTGCATCTACAAATGTTTTTCCGGTAGATTTTTCTACCAATGTTCCAGTTAACTTATATGTCTTTCCTGCGATAAGCCCTTCATATGTCACCAGGTCATGTGCTTTTACATTATCCCGGATATATGTGTAGTTGGTCTGGCTGTCTTCGTCTATCAAGTTCGTTGAAATAGATGGTACATATACCGTCTGTGCTTCATCATTCAGATCCATATGAGTTCCCCAAAGTGTTTCTTTTCCTCCGGTTGTTTCATATACTTCCTCGAATGCTACATAAGCTCCTCCAGCCATTCCATTTGTGTTAAAGGTAAAGGTAACGGTTGCTGTTCCAGTTGCACTGCCAGCTGTAAATACTCCACTTGCAGTAATCAGTTTGCCATCGCCGTCAACAGCTGCCTCTCCTGTGCTCTTATTCATTAATGTACCATTAATCTTGTAAGATGTTCCACGGATGGCTCCTTTGTAACTAACAGTGTCATCGATTTTTGCTGTCCTTGATAATGTCACCTGCTTTGTTCCGGATTTCTGATCTTTTGCAGTCGTTGATAGAGACATATTCGTAACTGACTGATCTGCATCACTGATATCTTTATGGATAGCCAGGTCTTTTTTCGAAGATGCTATTCCATATGCAACACTAATTCCATTCAGTGTCTCATATGCTACCAGTGTTTTCCCTTTCAAGCTGGATCCATCAAAAACGAAGTTAACTTTAGCTGTTCCGTTTGCTGTACTTGGCGTAACGGTTGCTGTCCCGGTAATTTCTTTTCCAGATTTATCTGTTGCTGCTTTTCCTGTATCCTTATCCATTAATTTTCCAGTTAACGTATAAGCACGTCCCGGTTTTAATCCAGAGTAAGTAACAGTATCGACCAGAGTACTTCCGGCTGCTGTTGTAAAGTAATGATCATTTGCTGTATTTGTCAGTACGGTCTGTACTTTTGGTACATAGAATGTTTCATTCTCATCATTTAGATCACTATGCGAATACAGAAGTTTTCCAGATGGATCATCCATACTCTGTACGGCCACATCCGCATTTTGCGTATCCACGTCTTCATTTTCTGTGCCTGTATTCTCTTCATTGACCGCTCTTATCGGATCTGTAAATACAGAGTCATTATTCAGGATTTCTTCCACTGTCAGTCCATCTGTTGCTTTTGCGGAGCTGATGATGACTGATGAGGATGGGGCGGCGATATTAGCCTTGGCTGTGTAAGCTTTATAGGTTAAGTATCCATTTCTGTAATTTGCCATGGATTTTCCAGTCTGTGATGCATTATAAGTTTTTCCAGACTGTCCACGGATACTTGTGCAAACACTAAACATATAGGCATCACTTGTAACCTTAGATACGTTCATATTTTCTGATACATAGATCGTTTTCAGGTTTTTATCAGTGGTAAACATGTTAGTTGTAATCGTTGCACTGGAAGTCTTCCATCCACTCAAATCGATGGTTGTGATCTTGTCCATTCTTCCAAAAGTTCCTTCAAAGGATGTTACTTTTGATACATCGATACCTGAAAGATCCAAACTCGTTAGAGATTTCATATCCAGGAAAGTATTTCCCCATGAAGTTGCATTTGGCGCATACATTCCTTTGATTTTTAATGTCTTGCAGTTTGTCAATCCATTAAATACATTGATAAAATGCTTGCAGTTTGGCATATACCAATTGCTGACATCCATGCTTGTAATTGAACTGCAGTATGCGAACATACCGCCAAGGTCTTCTACACTGGACATATCCCAGTTTTGAACAGCTACTTGTGTCAATTTTGCATCACTCATGAACATATTAACAGCTTGTTTTAGACTGGATGTTTGCCACTTACTAACATCTAAACTTGTAAGATTTTTACATGTTGAGAATGTTGCATTCATTCCTGTTACTTTTGATACATCCCAATTACTTACATTTAATGACGTAAGTGCATAACAACTGTCAAACATATATTCGATATCTGTACAATTTCCCATTCCAAAACTACTTACATCAATTTTTGAGAGTGCATAACAATGATAGAACATAGCTCCGCCATTAATTAAGCTTGTAAATACCCAATTACTTGTTTCCAATGTTTGTAATTTCTGACATTCAGCAAACATATGATGAGCTTCTTTTACTTTTGACACATCCCAGTTACTGGTATTGCCAATTGATGTAAGATTATAGTCATTTGAGAACATACAAGAAGTATTCTCACAACTTTCAGGATTCCATTTGCTTAGATTTAATGTTTTTACTCTTTCAATATGATAGAACATATTTTGCATGTTCGTTACATGTGACATATCCCAGTTATCTACCTTGATTTCTGTCAATACCGTACAAGAGTCAAACATATAACTTGTATTTGTTACTTTTGAAGTATTCCAATTACTTACATCCAGCTGTTTTACATTGAACATTGCTTTAAATGCCCATTGCATTGCAGTTACATTTGATGTATCCCATTTGCTTACATTAACATTCGTTAATGACTGGCATCCATTCATAATACCCGAAATATCTTTTGCACTGGAAGTAACAAAATTATCTGGGATATGCAATGTAGTCATTACCGAATCTCCACTGAACATATATCCTAAATCCGTTACATGTGATGTATCAAATAAACTTAAGTCAAGACTTTGTAATTTATGGCAGCTGTCAAACATGCTGTGCATATTGGTTACTTTAGAAGTATCAAAATTGCTGACAGCAAGATTTGTTAAATTGCTACATACTGCAAACATGCCAGCCATATCTGTAACATTTGATGTATCCAATCCGGACACATCCAGTTTGGTTAGTCCCTTACATTTCCAAAACATTCCATACATACTTGTTGTTCTGGATGTATCAAGATTTTTTAAATTAATACTTGTTGCATTTTCAAATTCCCAGAACCAGCAAGATGTTGATAATGGACGAATTTTATCTCTAAATTCGACCGATTTTACATTTTCTCTGTTATTCCACCAAGGAGTTCCTGTTTTTGGAATGAAGTGATCTTTTTCATTGAACGGATATACTTCTACGACCGTTTTGCTTGGGTAGGTATCTTTTCTCTTCTGGAAGCTTAATGTTCCGTCACTATATAACACTGCATACACGTCTGCGGTTTCATCATCAAAGACTGTTCCTGCATCCTGCAGCTTGTCAAAGTACAAATCCTGTGTGATCACATAACTCTTTCCGGCTAATTCTTCCGGATCAAATGTGAAATCAACGTTCTGCTGCGATTCACTTCCAGATGGCACAAATGACTTTTTCGCAATCAATTCTGTGACTTCTTTAAATTCATCACCAGGATATAAGATTTCATTTTCAAACAGGTCTTTCTTAATTCCATTTGAATTATCCAGTACCTGTCCGCTTTCTGTACAAAGAACGTATTTTGTTCCTTCGTCATTCAGTCTGTAATATCCCTGTTTTGCTGTCTCTCCACTGGAAGAAACATCCTTCTTTAAGAGATATACATTATAAGTGTCAAGTTTATTGACTGTATAGTTACCTTCGTCAGCTGGCACTACATTTGTGATGTCATAGGCATCTTTTCCATAAGTACATTTTCTGGATTTTGAAACAACCTTTCCAGTTGACTTGTCAATAATTTTTCCTACTAATGTGTAGGTATTTCCTCTTGTTAAACCGGTAAGATTTACCTGATCTGAAATTCCTGTGTCTGTGTAGCTTACATTGTCTGCTGATACATAGGTATTTGTAATAGCAGGAATCGTGACTGTCTGCTTTTCATTAGTCGTATCTTTTTCGTAAGTCCAAAGATTCCATGGATCTCCGTTTGTAGTGTCTGTATCAAAAGCAAAATAAATTTCAACCTGAGAAATCAACTTCTTTCCGGCATATTTCTTTACAACACTGGCCGGAAGTGTGTAATGAATGGTATCTCCATTTTTCAGCATATCGCTGGTAAATTTCTTTGCACTGAATCCGGATGTGATTTCTTTTCCATTCGCATCTGTGATTGCATTTCCATTTTCGTCTACCAGTTTCGCTGTTGCTTTGATGTAGTATCCGAGATCCACCAGGTCTTTGCTAAAGTTCTCGTATGTGATCTGATCCTGTAAAGTAACATCCTTAGAAGTGGTATTGACTTCGTGGAGCCCTGTGTCAGATACCGTCAGTTCTGTACTGATTTTCTGGAATTTTACTGTCTGCAGATCATCATTCATATCTGTATGTTCTACAAGCAGTTTATTGTAATTTGGTGTTCCATCTGCATTTAAAGCATAAATCTTTTCAAATACAACAATGTTCTTACCAAGCATGCTCTCCGGATTATCATAAACAAGGTTTTGATGTGCCTGTCCGGTATAAGTACCATCGTTATAAGGTTCAATCTTTGCTTCCGATTGTACAAGGGAACCATCCTTATTTTTGATATATTCTCCAGTTTCTATATCTACCAGATTTGCTACTGCATAACCGGATGAAATACCTTTTACATTGACCTCATCCGTAATTGCTTTTCCGTAAGTAAGCTGTCCGGTTGTATAATTGAAAATACCGCCCTGCTGGATAAATGCTGTATTGTTATTTCCGCTGGTGTTATCTGCAGCATAGGTTTTTACTTCAATGCTGTTATTGATAATTTTTCCAAGATCCAGTGTGCCTCCTGTATTATTATCGATTTTAAAAGTTCCCTTATAGAGAATCTTTCCATCATTTTCTTTACACTCTAATTCTTCAATGCTATAACTTCCGTATTCAAAAGACCCTTCATCATCACTAAGAATAGATGTATCTCCAAACCAGACACCGGCTCCCGCCTTGTCTGTATTTGTATTCAGACTTTTCTTAATCAGGGATGAATCATATACACCATTACTTCCGGTATAAATTGTATGGCTTTCTTTTGTTTCCAGATTCGTGATCTTAAACGGAATATTTGCCATGGTATTATTATTCGTTCCATTGATCTTCGTCAGCTTAATATCTGCTCGAACCGGGCTGTCGGATCCTTCAAATGTCTGACCTCCCATTAATGTTGACAGATCTCCAGGTTTCGTTACCTGTGCAAGGTATACACCATTGACAGTACTATTGCCTTTTGTATCCGTCATGTTTAAATCATTACGGTATCCATCCGGTGCTTTTGTTTCCTGGATAGTGATTGTTCCGCGAGGGATAGTAATTGCTCCATCTACTTTATAAAAATTATCTCCACCTACTTTATAGGTATCAGATAAACCGGCTTGATAGACTTTGCTTCCATTTGATTTAGTACGTTCTTTGGTTTCGATGACCCATGTGCGGGTTGCCCTTGCTGGGAGACTATTTCGATCATAGAATCCATCATAATATTTAATAGTGAACTGTGCTCCAGCTAATGTTTTCTTTCCTTTTATTGTATTACCTGTATATTTGTCTTTTTTCTGAATAACAATCGCTGCCGGGTCATCCATCGGTTTATCTGTAAAGCTAACTACTTTATTCTCACCGCTAGATAAACTCACTGTTTTCACTGTGTTATCAATATAGTAACCTTCCGGTGCGGAAATTTCTTTTACATAATAAGTTCCCGGTTCTAAATTGATTGAATTCGAGGTTCCATTTGCATTTGTTGTAAATGTGGATACCTGAGAAGTACATGCTGCATTGCTATATACTCCGTATTTTGCATTTGCTAAAGAATAACAACTATTTCCATTTGTGATATCTGTATTCGATGATGATTTTCTAAGTGATAAAGTTGCTACATTATTAACCTGAAATGCCATTGGCTGATGGTTGTAAGATGTATTGAAATAATACACAGCGTAACCACTTGGAATGCCACCCATTGCCTGCATCTGATTAGCTTTATTGATCAAATGCTTTTTTGTTGAGTTTGGTAATCCATAAAACGCATAATTGGCCTGCGAATTATTATGCAATGCGTATTTCGCATAGGTATAAGACAAAATAACATGCGAATAAGCATATTCTAAGTCTCTTACGCCATTCCAAATCCATCCATATCTATTCACAAACTGACTGTATCCAGGACCGCCGTATGCATAATAAAATGCTTTTCTTGATGAACCATCAGAAATTAAACTTCCTGTGTACCATCCAGCTCCTGGTGTTTTCAGAAGAGGATTCATACAATATGCCACTTGACCTTCATTTGTTGTATAATATCTCGTATTATATCTTCCATACCAGATCTTATTTCCTGGGACATTCAAATAAATACTTTTCGTACCTGCTGCCCGTGTAGCAATTTCATAATCGCTTGCAGTAGTCTGTAAATCAATTTCTGCATCTTCAATAACGGATTCAGGAATTTCTTTAAAAGTAGCTGCTACTTTGACATTCTCTTCCGGCATAGTAAATGTGGCAATACCCTCCTCATCTACTGATAGTTCTTGAAGAACTTCGCCGGATTTATCCTCTAATTCTACCTTATCAAGTTCATATCCGTAATCGGCACTTGTTTGAACTTTTACTTCCGTATTTTCTTCATAAGAATCTTTAGACTCATATTCCACATCTTCTTCTGATGCATCCAAAATAGACTGCGTGGAATTCTCCACATCTGCTTTTACAAGATCATCTTCTGATATTGGAAAACTTAGCAGACCATTATCAGCTTTAGATAATTTCACTTCATAAGAATCCTCTTTTTGAGTTTCTTTTGATTCTGTTTCTTGTGTCTCTTGTGTCTCTTTTTTTTCTTGCTCTTTTTGACTTGCATCAGCTGTTTCCTGTTCATTTGCTTCTGAAATATCTTCATCCGCATTTTGAATTGTCTGCGTCTGTTCAGAAGACACTTCCGGTTCCTGTGCATATGCCACAGTACCAAGAGAAGACGGAACAATCATGATTGCTGCAAGCAAAAGTGCAATCACCTTGTTTACCCATTTTTTCCTTTTCACTTACAATTCCCTCCTTATTCTTGTCTCATTTGCATTTGAAGTCCGTATATATATCTGCCTGATGCAGAATCCTTTAAAGCCTGCTCTTTTTCAACGACCTGAATTTTCCCTTTTAATGGGATTTTATATGTCTGGCCATTTGAAGCTTCTTGGATATCTATCCGAGGCTTCTGATCTATATATGCTTTTAATGCTTTACAATAAACAGTAACGTTATAGGTAATGTCATATGTCCCTGGTGTATCAAAATCTACTTTTGAAATATCCGCCTCCAGTTTTTTGATTACGTTTGTATCATGCGTAATCTGATTCAAACTTGCATCAGGATGATATCCCTTCACTGCTTCTAAATTTGATACACTTGCAGTTAATCCTTGTAGACTATCTGCCGTAAATTGGCTTGTATCTATCTGGACTTCTGCTTTTTTCTTTTCTCTTATTTTCTTAGAATGAATTGGTCGATTTATCGCAAGAATTGCTGCGATTGTTCCAAGTATAAGAATGAAAATTAACACAACTGTCCATTTCCTTTTTGCCTTTACTTTCGGCTTTTCTTCCATATGCGCTTCCCCTTTCTTTTTCATAAAGTTCTCATTAATAGTATGAAAGAAAGGTAATTATCACAGGATTCGTTTCAACTTGAAAATGTCCGTTTGAATAAACGTAAGTTAGAAATATTTATGAATAGATTTTAAGAAAATAATGGAATAAAACAATTCAATATAAAGCATAAGAATTATCATTATATTGATTATTTCTTTGCATAATATTATTGATAAGATTTTATTATATAGACGAATATTTTATATACTTTGTCTATTGTTCTACTTTTCATTGCCAGGCCAGTCACTGTCAATTTTTATGAGTTGAATATATTGCAAAAAAAGGAAAGGGTCAGTGCCCTTTCCCTAGAAACCTGTATTCAGATTTTTATTTTTTCTTCTTTTTGAAGACCATGACTCCACCGCCAAGCAGGAGAATCACTGCAACCCCAAGTAATACATACATAGTAGCATGATCACCTGTCTGTACTTTTGTTGGCGTAACCGGCGTTTTTGATGGTGTAACTGGAGCTTTCACGATTTTTACTGTCTGACCTTCATCATTGATATCTTCGTGATTTGCCACTTCATTACCGTTTGCATCATACATCTTTTCAAATACAACCAAATCTTTTCCGCCAAGATCTTTTGCATTAAAGGTAAATTCTACATTTACTGATCCTTCTGATTTATCCGGGGTAAATTCTGCTTCTGCAGTAACTTCCTTTCCATTAACCATCAGGGCTTTTCCTGTAGCCTTGTCCATTAAAGTTCCCTTTACGTGATGCTTTTCTCCTGGAGCAAGATTCTTATATTCTACTTTGTCTACAATTGTAACCTGTTTCGCAGCGGTAATGCTGTGATCACCATCAGCTTTATCCGTAGCTGTTGTACCAATATTTGGGAAGTAAATGCTCTGGTCAGTATCATTGATATCCTCATGGGATCCAACTGATACATCTTCATACAGAACATCTTCAAATACAACAAGTGTCTGGCCTTTTAAAGCACTTCCATCAAACTTAAATGTAAGATCAATGCTTCCATCAGCTTTTTCCGGGGTAAATGTTGTGCTTGCTATAACTTCTTTGCCGTCAACCAGCAGAGGCTCTTTTGTCTCTTTCACCATTAATTTACCCGCAATCTTATATTCTTTGTTCGGAATAAGATTCGTATATTTTACGGTATCAACAACAGTAACATCATTATCTGCCATAGAGGTATGGGAACCGGTCTCAGAATCTTTTGCAGTTGTTTTGATTTCTGGATAATGGACTGTCTGTCCTTCATCTTTAATATCTGTATGTTCTGCAATTGAAACTTCGTTAAATGTCAGATCTTCGAATGCGACAGTACTCTTTCCTTTAAGTTCACTGCCATCAAACATAAATGTTACATCTACTGTACCGTTGGATTCTGTTGGTGTGAATTTCGTAGAACCCGTAACGTCTTTTTTCTCTTCTGAGAATTTATAATTTGTAATCTTATTGATGTCATATACTTTATGATTATCAATTGCTGCTGTGACATCTTTCTTAAAGGATCCGCTCCATGTGATCAAAGCATCATCGATTGCAATTGGTGTTGCATTCTCATCAGCATTGACAGGAAGATATCCTTTTTCTGTCTTGGAATAAATACCTGCCGGTACTTCATCCGTGCCTTTTTCTACATACACATAGGATCCGGCTTTCAATTTATAAAGTTCCTGATCAGATTTAATTGCACTATTCGTAAATGATTCAACAACTTTTGCCTGCAGAACTTCGCCTGTAGTCTGATCCATCAATTTTCCTTTTAACTCATATTCACGGCCCGGTGTAAGATTCTCATAGGAAACAGTATCATGAATCACTACAAGATCCTCTGCTTTTGATAGATTGATTGCTGTATCTTCGTCTGCTGCCGTTGTCTGGATTTTCGGAAAATCAATTGTCTGGTCTTTATCATTAATGTCTGCATGTGTTCCTACAGATTTTCCTTCATACTGCACATCTTCAAATGCAACGATGCTCTTACCGGCAAGGGCACTTCCATCGAATACAAATGTAAGATCTACAGAACCATCTGCTTTATCCGGAGTAAATGTTTTTGTAGCTGTTACTTCCTGATCATTTACTGTCAGAGGATTTCCTGTCTCTTTATCCATCAAAGTTCCATGAACCTGATACTGTTTTCCAGGAATTAAATTTGTATATTTTACGGTATCAATAATTGTTACTTTATCGTCTGCTTTAGACAGATTGTTCTTTGTCTCGGAATCTTTGGCAGTTGTATGTACTTCTGGGAAGTGCACTGTCTGTCCTTCATCCTTAATATCTTCGTGAGATGCTACGATTGCTTTATCTCTATAAAGCTGTTCGAATACAACAACACTCTTACCTGCGAGATCACTGGCATCGAAATTAAATGTTACATCAACAGTTCCGTCTTCTGCCTTCGGTGTGAATGTGCAGAAACTTGTTACTTCTTTTCCGTTAACTACAAGCGGCTGTCCTGTAGTCTGGTCCATAATACGTCCAGTCATGGTATATTCTTTATTCGGAACCAGATTCTTATAGGATACCGTATCTGTGATAGTTACATTATTGTCTGCTTTTGAAAGGCCAATCTTCGTTTCACTGTCTTTTGCAGTTGTTTTAATCTGCGGGAAATGTACAGACTGGTTTTCATCTTTAATATCGGCATGTGTTGCAACAGAGATTTTATTTACTTTCAAATCTTCAAATGCAACCACTGTCTTTCCGGCAAGTGCACTTCCATCAAATGTAAATACAATATCTACTGATCCATCTGCACTATCCGGAGTGAATGCTTTCGATGCTGTAACTGTCTTACCGTTTACCTCTAATGCTTTACCGGTCTCCTTGTTCATCAAAGTTCCTTCCATCACATAAGATTTTCCAGGAACCAGATTGGTATATTTTACTGTATCTACGATTGTAACTTCTTTTTCAGCATAAGAAATATCTTCTTTGGTTTTATTATCTTTTGCTGTTGTTCCGATCTTTGGAATGTGGATGGTCTGTCCTTCATCATTGATGTCTGCATGGGAAGCATACAGTTTTCCATTCTGATAAATGTCCTCAAATGCAACTACTGTTTTACCAGCGAGTTTTGATCCATCGAAAGTAAATGTTACTTTTACAGATCCATTGCTTTCTTTTGCTACGAACGTTGTTTCTGCAGTTACTTCATTGCCATCTGCATCTTTTACAACCTTTTCTGTTGCTTTATCCATCAACTTTCCTGTTACTTTATATTTTTTCCCAACCTTGAGATTTGTATATTTCACAGTATCTACAATGGAAATTTTACCATCTGCTTTGGAAATATTTGTATCTGTCGTAGAATCTTTTGCCGTTGTTCCAATACTTGGGAAATGTACTGTCTGATCCTGATCATTGATATCTTCATGAGAAGTAATTAATGTGTCATCCAGATAGCAATATTCAAATACTGTTACATCACATCCGGCAAGTTTGCTTGCATCAAAATCAAATTCTACCTCTGTGCTGCCTTCTGCAGTCTTTGGAGTAAACTTTTTCTCGGATGTAATTTCTTTACCATCAGCATCCAGCAATGCTTCACCAGTCTTCTGATTCATAAGCTTGCCTTTTAATGTATAGGTTTTACCTTTTTTTAATCCGGTATAGGATACGGTATCAACCAAAGTAACTGCATCGTCTGTTGCTGCATAATGTGTATTGGAAGCCTCATCTTTTGCTGTTGTCTGCAGTGTCAGATCAGCATTTTCAATTGTTCCCATATCAATCTTATATCCATCTCTGGTGATTGTAAGTGTTCCTTTGTATAATGCTTTTCCTTCATTTGCATCGCATTTCAGTTCTTCGATTTCATAGGTATCATATGGAAGTGCTCCCTTTGTATCATCTGGATCAGTAATCTTGGTTTCATCCCCAACTTTATACTGACCAAACCATAATCCAGAGTCTTTCTTTCCACCGTTTGTATCCTGACTGTGTTTATTAAAGTCAGATGCGGAACTGTAATATCCATTTTCATCTGTCACAATCTTATGGCTTTCGCCAGTTGTTTTACTTGTGATTTTGAATGAAATGTTTGCCATAGGTGTCTTATCTTGTTCATCTTTCTTTGTGAATTCAAAGTCACCGCGAAGAACATGATCATTCATTTCATATTCATTTCCACCCTGTAAATGAACTGCATCACTATTCATCGTAATCTGTGCCACATATGTACTACTTTTATCTGTAGAACCTACAGGTGTTAAATATGCATTATCTAATGAATATCCTTTTGGTGCTTTTGTTTCTGTAATAGAAATCGTTCCTAACGGAAGTGTTGGTAAACCATCGACTAAAAAGAAATCATCGCCAGACACCTTATATGCTTCCGTAAGTCCTGTCTGATAAACTATCGTTCCATCCGATCTTGTACGTTTTTTTGTTTCTAATACCCATGTCTTTGTTGCATTTTCCGGAAGATTATCTTTTGTATAATATCCGGCATAATACTTAACGGTGAATTGTGCGCCTTCAAGTGATGCACCACCAATTGCAATTCCGTTCTCTGGTACTTCGCTGTCCTTTTTATTAATTGTAATTGCAGCTGGGTCATCGCCTGGCTTATCTGTAACACTTACCGTTGCAGTCTGTCCACTTGTTACTGTGAGTGGATATACTGTATTATCTTTGTAATATCCTTTCGGTGCTGTAATTTCTTTCACATAATATTTTCCGGCCGGCACATCGATAACATTGGAATCTCCATTTTCATTTGTTGTGAAAGTGGCTTTCTGGCTTGTGCATCCAGCATCTGAATATACACCGTATGAAGCTCCTGTAAGGCTGTAACACGGATTTCCTGCGACTAATGTTGTGTTAGATGAGGATTTTTTTAATTTTGCTTTTCCGTTAAACTGTCCAACATACGATGCTGTGCCCTGTACTCTCTGTGTTCCAATAAGACCATGTTCATTTTTATGAACTCCATCTGTAGATCCTTTAACTGCTGTACAGTATACATTTCCAGTAACCACACCTGTAGATTCATTCACATTTGTTACTGTGAATACATAAGTAAAAGCTTCTCCAACGCTTGGGGCTGATGCAGTGTGATCGGCACATCCTGTAGTAGCTGAAACACCATTTAAGACCCCGCTGTTACATTTGATAGAAACTGAATGAACAGTTCCACCTGCATGGCTCTGATTTACTCCAGTAATTATACAGCTTCCTGTAAATTTCTGTCCTACAGATGGCGTTGCGGACTGCAATGCAATTCCGTAATCTGCAGACTGTGCTGCAATACCAGATACTGCCCGTCTTGCAACTTTTGCGCGCGATTTAGAATTTCCAAATGATACAGTTACAATTTTCTTTGAACCGCCTGTGAGGGAAATATCTCTCCATGAAGATGTTCCTGTTTCTGTACTTGGATCCTCTAAAACGATATCATTTGAATCTTTTACTGTTACAGTTATTTTGGTAGAAGTTTTGGAATTTGCTACCATATGAATGTATGTCATGACTGGCATTTTCATTGTAGTCTTTCCAGAATCCAGTTTTACTTCTTTACCATCTGCTCCTGTAAGGCTTAGAGAACCATTTCCTTCAATTCTAAACTCTGCTTCCTGAGTATTGCTTAAATCCAGATTTGTTGTCTCCTGGCTCTGTGGCTCCTGACTCTCCTGTTTAACTGCATTCTCTGTAGACTGTTCTGAAACTACAGCTTTTTGCTTTTCGGCAGCTTTAAAAGATGCATTTACAGTAAGATCTGCTGCGGGCATAGTAAATGAAAATGATGTTCCATCTGTTTTGCTTGCAATTTCTTTATCTGCATTCATAACGGAAAGCTTTTCTAATGTATATCCGTCATCTGCCTGTACCTTTAATGCTACCTTATCCCCTTCTTTATAAGAATGGGTTCGTTCCTCTGAATCTTTGAATGATACTTTACCATTCTGTGCATCGTTCAGAGTGACCTTGTATGCGACCGGCTCAATGTCCGTGTCTGTATCCGGTTCGGCAAATACTGAGCCGATTTCGGTTACACATGGGGCTGCTGCCATACACAATACAAGGAGGGATGCCATGCATTTTCGCATAACGTTTCTCAACTTCTTCATTGTTCCTTCTCCTTTTCTTTTTTATTTGAGCAGAATTTAATTACTGTTCATAAATAGTATGTGAGAAAAGGTTTTCAAATGATGTTAATGATAGATAGGCTGTATCTGTGAATTCAATATTGTTTTCTCCACTAGAGCACAGCAATTTTATTTCAATGATTCTTGCTTTTCTACATCTTTTAAATATGCAGAAAATCTATATGAAAAATAATAGAAATTAATAGTCGATATTATAGAAATCAATTCTTAATATATTATTGTATTTTCTCTTTTATATAGATGTTTTTCTATATAATAAAAAAGGACCTCTTATGAAGCCCTTTTTAATAACATGGATTAATTTGTTTCAACCTTGTCTGCAAATTCAAATATTTCCATTCCAATCCTCTTTTTATCTTCTATTACATAACCACCATGAGGAATTCCCAAAAATCCATACGCAGCAAAATTGCAACCAATATCTTTCTGATATCTACCGATACACTCCATGTATGCACAATTGGGATCTTTTGCTCCTGCTCTCATAATTTCCTGTACAGAAGCTGTATGTCCGCAAATCGGACACTTGAATCTCCATTGTTTCACATCTGATCCATAAAGTTTTTCCGCTGCTTTCTGCCATTCAGTTTTTGTAATTATTTTTGTTGAATTCAGAGTTTTTTCAACACCTGTATGTAATTTGATTGTTCTTTGTATCATTTTTCTCCTTTTACCATTTAACATTTTTTAATTGTATATCAATCATTGTTTCTATTCGAGCATCTATTCTGCTTATATAATTGTTTTCTATGAAATTTTCTTTGCCAAAACAATCCATCTTCCGTTACTTACACTGTAATCACATGTGTACATATGCAAAGTTTTCACACCTAAATTGCGATAAATCGTTTCCCCGGAATTAATTCCTCTGATATCTGATTGATCTTCTGTTGCCTGTCCCAATTCACTGACAACAACTTGATATGTTTCAAGAATTCCATTGAGATTCAAATAAATATTTGTACCAACCTGTATGTTTCTAAGATTTTTCAGAGAATGGGTATTATGTCCTAATATAAATGGGTCATTCTCTCCAAGCCCAATCGCATACGCATATGCAAGTAAGATATCATTCGCATCTACTGCATTTTGTGTAAAAGGACCTTGTGTAAATACTGATTTTAATCCGATTTGTGGAACAGATATCATATTGTTCTCCAATGCAGCATCTTCTGTTTCATTTTGTTTTCCCTCTGATATATTTCCTTCTTTTGAGGCAGTATCAGATGTAGTTTGATTTGCATTTCCCTTTGGGGACTGCTTACGCGGAACTATTCTTTTTTCTAATACAGTTCCACATTCGCTACATATTATGGATTCTTCACCAGTTTCTGTAACTGTAGATTCTTTTGTGACCGCTATATGTGTTTCTTTATGCGGACATTCATATGTAGAATAGAAATTCATTCCACATTCACTACATTTTCTCTCTTTAATTCCATTTTTCCCTGTGCTTACCTGGAGAAGAACTTTTTCATCCTCCAGTTTATGCACATTGGAATTTACCGAGAAAATGTTTTGCATTGCTGACATTTGATATAATTGATTCTTATATTTTTGCTTATGCAGGTCATTTTCTTTGAAGAGCCAGGTACTACTTATCACAAAGGAAACACTAAGGAGAATTCCCGCAAATTTCACAGTTCCTTTCCGTCTGCTATTTCTCATGTTTACCTATTCCCTTCAGCAACTGCTCAAGTGTTTTTCCTGCAAATGCATAAACCATTTGGTCTACTAATGCATATTCTTCTTCTGTCTGGCAATTCATCACAATTTTACAAATCCGCATCCCAATGTCTGACATAGCATTTTCCAGATCATTTACGGAATCCAATATCTCCGTTCCAAGTTTTACGGGAATTTGTCTGGTATTTCCTATAATGCGTTTGGTGCTATTCATTTCCTTCTTCGTTGATTCACAATTTTTCTGTTTCGTTTCCATGTTGCTTCAAACTCCTCTCATTATTTCTTTGATTCTGTTATTAGAATGACGGATTTTGATAACAACAATGTTTTCTGGACAAAATGTAATTTGATAGAGAAAGACCGAAGATACATAAAGAATTTTTATTAGATATTTTTAGTCACTATATTGCGAAAGTACTAAAACAATTTTGAAAGAAACTCGTTTTTTATAAGTATCAAAACAGATGTTCTTATTTTATTCGAGTTTAAACATCACTTACTGAGCAATATAGATTTTTATAGTCATTATTATGAGAAAGAATTTAGAATTGTTTGGGTATTGATTTTGAAGTTTGTATATCCAATTTCTATATTTTAGTATTTTATAGTCATTATTATGAGAGCAGATGTAGAATACCATTATATTATTAATTTTTAGTCACATTATTAATGGACATATTTCATAAATCTGTAATATATTTTCTATTATAATGATAATTCAGATATGCTGTATTAACCGGTTGTCTTTCCACCCTGAAATACATTTAAGTATATAGCTTCAACAGCACTCTCGATATATAATTTGTTTCACAATTAAATTTTCTCTTACCGCATATGGGTTTAATATGAGTTCCGATGGGTTTAATGTATGTAAATTCTATGTTCCAAGGGGTTCAATATGTATTTTTCCTTGTTTTTTCCTGTTTTTCATCCTTTTTTCTCTTAAAAGAAGAATCTTTTCCAAGAAAGCAAGGCTTTTTAAAACACCCCGAACTACAAAAAAGCCTCAATAAATAAGACAGAAGATTACTCTCCTGTCTCATTTATTTCAATATTTTTATTTTCTTGCTCCACATCCAGAACAATACTGATATGCTGCAGAATCCTGCACCCATACTTGTTGTGTTTCAGCATTGTGATGCTTTGTACCATTCTGAACTTGTCCAGTACGATATCCTAATCCCGAATCAACACTATGATCAACTGCTTCATCTGGTGTTAGGCATGTATAGCCATCTGGAAAAATATAACCTGTTACATATATCGGTTCATCATATGCTTCTTTTATTGTCTTTGTAATATAATGACCTGTTGCAGGTTGTGTTACCCAAGTATGCGTATGAACAGGTTTTGCAGGTTGGGACGCTGTATTCCCTGCGTTACCAGTATTTGACTGACTTGGCTTCGATGCTGGCTGAGATGATGTATTCCCAGAATTTCCAGAATTTGACTGACTCGGTTTTGATGTTGACTGTGTATCATTTGTAGTTCCATCTGTTTTTTTTGTCTGTTGTGTGTCATCTTTTTTCCTATTATCCTGTTTTTTATCAGATGAAGATTTACTTCCTTCATTTTTTTTATCTTTCGAATCTTCAACACTATCTGGTTCTTTTATCTCTTCCGTTACCTCTGTGCCATCGGATTTTGCTACTGTATCATTGTTATCTTTCCATACGACTGTCCCATTATCTGCTAGTTCCTGTGCTTTTTTTTCATCTACTACATCAATTTTTTTCTTTACATTAATAGTTTGTAATTCTTTAGAGTCCTGTTCTATTTTGTTAGTTTTATCTTCTTTTTGCGATGCTTGATATTTTTCATAAGCTGTCATATTAACAGTTATTTTATAATTGATAATATATGTGCCGACTTGATCTAATTTGACATCCTTGGATTCTGATGTGACTTTTTTTATAATTTTATTATCATAATTCAAGCCATGCAAATAATCAATATTCTTCGCATTTTGAAGAATATAATGATCTTTCAACCCGGTTATGATATTCTTCAAATCGTCTTCTTTTAAATTCTTAACAGTTTTCTTCTGCTCATGCACACTTGTTTTCTGTTCCATTTTTTCAATCTTTTTTTCTCCGCATCCAGTCATCATTCCTGCTGCTAATGTTATTGCTATTAATATTCCAAATGTTTTTTTAATTCCTTTATTTTTCATAAATTGTATTCTCCTTTTTTTCTTTCAAAAAATTTATTAGCATATTGGTACATTTTTTACACAAATCATATTTTTCCTTTGGCTTATCTGGGTAATATGAAATTTCTAAAACTGAATCCTGTATTACATTGCTATAAGCAAAAGTTTCATTACTATCAGGTATCTTTTCTGATGCTAAAATATAAAATTCTCCACACCTATCACATTTTTTTGCATTAGCCATTTTTTGATACTCCTCTTTCTGTTTATTTAAGAAATGCAGCCCAATAAATGAACTGCATTTCTTCTCTATAGGAAACAATTATTTATGAAGGATCTCATTGCAACCATCACAGTATTCGTATCCATCCGCATCTTTTACATATACCTGTTTCGTTACTGCGTTATGATGGATTGAACCAATCTGAACTGTACCGGTACGATATCCTAATCCGGTATCAACGCTATGATCAACTGCTTCATCCGGTGTAGTGCATGTATAACCATCTGGGAACACATAACCTGTACCCCAAACTGGTTCTTCATATTCTGGTGTAATTACAACCGTATCATAATGTCCTTTCTCTGCGACTGAAACCCAATGATGAACATGCTGTTCTGGCTTGCTTGGTGTCTCCGGCTGATCTGGTGTCTCCGGCTTGCTTGGTGTCTCCGGCTGATCCGGTGTCT
>ULYX01039963.1_pt1 | contig 131637 bp, 135 predicted proteins | sample 1962591 | NCBI WGS metagenome assembly ULYX01 (sample SAMEA4835874, study PRJEB28245) | human gut metagenome | biome: gut microbiome; material: fecal sample | place: Denmark | collected 2008
CGCCAGTTTCCCGACCTATACCCTTAGCAGGGGCACCTCTTCAACCACTTGAGTACTTCTCCAAGAATATATGTCACTGAAATATCAGTGCCTTTGTATATTATCATGACTCTATAAAATACGCAAGCATTTTTTAGAAAAATTTGTCATTCTTTATTTTTCGGTGTAATAGATAGTATGAAGGTAAAAGAAATGAGCTTGGATCAAAGACCAAGAGAAAAAGCTTTGCGACAAGGATTAAACTCTTTGTCAGATCTAGAATTGATTGCATTGATTTTGCAGAGTGGCAGTAAAGATCGTTCTGTCTTTGATATTGCACAAGATGTGTTGATTGAAACAGAAGGATTAAGCCAATTGTTTAACATGCATGTGAACTCACTCATGAAGATTAAAGGGATAAGGGAGGTTAAAGCATTACAGCTCTTAGCGGGCGTGGAACTTTGTAAAAGAGTGTTGAAGACAAATGCATATCGTATGCAGATAAAAAATTCTCAGGATGTTATTCAGTGGTTTAAGGTGGAATATGGTTATTTGACACAGGAAAATTTTGTTTGTGTTTATTTGGATACCAAAGCAAGGATAATATCTCATCGTGTTTTAGCTATTGGTACTTTAAATGAGGCTTGTGTTCATCCACGAGATGTTTTTAAGGAAGCCTATCTTCAAAATGCAGCGGGAGTAATTTGTGTCCATAATCATCCTTCCGGAGATCCTTCTCCAAGTTTAGAAGATATAAATATGACTAAACAACTCGTAAGTATCGCAAAGATGAATGGAATTCAATTTATAGATCATGTTATTGTTGCGAAAAGCCGTTATTACTCTTTTTGCGAGGTTGGTATGTTAGCATCATCATAAATGTTCACATTGAAAGAAAGTCAAAATATCGTTATAATACATGTAGTTTGGGGGAAGAAAATGCGAAGATTTACGCGTCTACAAAGAATACTTATTATAGCGATATGTACATGTTTAGCTTTTGGATGTGTCATGTTTGGTTTGCGTCAAAATTCGCTTTCCAATGTAGGATACAGCGCATGGACGTATATAAAATATGGATTATTTGACTATCCTCTTACTTCGATAGCCAATGTTTTTAACGATTTATCAAATCTATGGCACGTTTATGATGATAATCAATATTTGAACGAACAACTTGCCAAACAACGAAGTTATCAAACTTTATATGAAGATGAACGTAATAAAAATGCTGAATTAGAGGATCTTTTGGAAATGCAGGGAAGTTTGGATAATGCAACAAAGATCAGTTGTACAGTTTTGCAAAGAAGTGCTAATTCATGGGATCAGACAGTAACGATTTCTGCAGGAAGTTCACAAGGTGTTGAAAACAATATGTTGGTTGTCACAAGCCAGGGAGCCGTTGGATTGATTGAAAGTACGCAAACGGCAACCAGCACAGTGCGCTTATTGACAAGTGAAGACTTGATCAATGACATCGCAATCATGATTTCAATGGAAGATGGTTCTAATGTTGAAGGGGTATTGCAGTCATATGATGCAGATCGTAATGCGTATCGTGTTTCACTTTTCGACAACAATGCTCAGATTTCTACAGGTCAGATGGTAGCAACTAGTGGAAAAGGAGGAAATTATCCAAGTGGCATATATCTTGGAACGGTTACAGATGTTACGATCAATGATGATGCTATCATTTCAACAGTGTATGTACAGCCTGTATCCAACATACAGTCATTTAACTATTGTATGGTCATTGGAAGTGGGGTCGTAGGAGAATGAAACCTAGACAAATGATCATATTGTTGTTGGTAATGGCATTGATTGATGACTTGATCAGCTTATGTTTTCCTGTCAATTTCCAGTTTCAAGGATATTCATTTGTGCCACATTTTTGTTTTATTACATTGATGTTGCTGATATATGAAAGAGGATGGCTTGATCGAGTGCTGATATCGGGTTTTTGTGGAGTTTTAACGGATTTGTTCTTTAGTGGAACTTTACCTGTTTACTTTATCATATATGCAGGTTTAGGTTATTTGTCCGGTATCTTTAATAAAGCAATGGAAGAAGATTCACGTATTCGTTTTTTTTCTTTATTTGTTCTGGTGCTGTTATTAGATCTTATACCATTCTTGGTGAACCTTGTTTTTCAAAGGCTGAATGTATCTTTTATGACCTGGTTCATGCATCATGAACTTCTTACGCTAACTTTGCATGGAGTTTTAATTTTGATGATGATGTACATATTAGATGTCTTAAAACGTTTTGCTTTGATTCGTCAACATCGTAAACAATTAGATCAAAGAAAAAAATACGTAAAAATGAAAACACAAAAATAGACGTCAGTTTATCTGACGTTTTATTTCATTTTCAAGATATGATAGAATTAGAACATAGAAAATAGGTGAAATTTATGAGCAAATTATTATTATTAGATGGAAATTCAATGTTATTTAGAGCATATTATGCGACATTGTATACACATAGAATGTCTACTTCAAATGGTATTCCTACCAATGCTGTATTTGGTTTTATTATGATGTTGAATAAAGCAATTGATATTATTAAACCAGATTCGATCTTAGTTGCCTGGGATGCAGGGAAACCAACATTTCGCCATAAACAATTTGCGGCGTATAAAGGAACAAGAAAACCTCTGGATGAAGATTTGATTGTACAGTTTCCAATCGTAAGAGAGTTTTTAGATGCCACTGGAATCAAACGCTTTGAAATCGAAGGTTATGAGGCAGATGATATCATCGGTTCTATGGCTAAAACAAATTCAAAAGGAATGACAACCATCCTTACAAGTGATCGAGATTTGTTACAATTGATTGATGATACGACAAATGTCTTATTAATGAAAAAAGGTTTAAGTGACATGGATCTCATGGATGTTGAAAACTTTAAGGAAAAGTATAATTTGATGCCTAAACAGATTATTGATTTAAAAGGCATTATGGGAGATTCCAGTGATAATATTCCGGGTGTTGCTGGAATAGGTGAAAAGGGAGCTACTAAACTTCTTGTTCAATATGGTTCTTTAGAAAATGTTTATGAGAATATTGATCAAATCAAAGGAAAACAAAAAGAAAAATTATTAAACGATAAAGAGAATGCCTTTATGTCAAAAGAGTTGGCAACGATATATACTTCTATGGATTTTCCTTTTACGATTCAAGATTGTAAATTTGATGGATATGATGAAAAGGTCAATGACTTTTATCAAAAATATGAAATGCGTTCTTTGATTTCGAAAACAACAATGACTTCAAAAAGTTATCAAATTAAAACAATTTGCTCTTTTAAAGGATATGATTCAAAAGATCTTTTATTGATGCCGGTAAATTCGAAAGAAGCGTATTTAAACCAGAAACTGTATGGATTTATGTTTTTTAATAACGAAGAAGTTTTATATCTAAAAGTTGAAGATGCTTTGGAAGACAGTTACTTCAAAAACATGCTAAAACATGAAACAAGTCTTAGAACATGGGATGCTAAAGAAATGATGCATTTACTTCAAAGGTATGGATTCTATGTTCCATCATTTAAAGAAGACCTTCATCTTGCAGCATTTTTGTTACATTCACAAGCAACGGATACAGATTCTTTAATTTCTTCTTTAGGTATTGAATTACCTGAAACGATCCATGATTTATTAAAGAAGGCAAAAACCGTAGAAGCTTGTCATATTGATCGTTTATTACCAGTTACCTGTGCCTGGACATGGCAGTTGAGTATTCGACAAGATAATATCTTTGATGAATTAAAAAAAGATAATTTACTCGACCTTTATGAAAATATTGAAAAGCCATTGGTAAGAATTCTTTTTGAAATGGAAAATCAGGGAATTCATATCGATGAAAATGTTTTAGATGAGATAGGTGCTAAGACAGATACTATCCTGGAATCGTTAACGCAACAAATCTATGAAATGGCTCATATGGTCTTTAATATTAACTCACCAAAACAACTTGCTGGTGTATTATATGACGAATTGAATTTAAAAGGCGGAGGTAAGAAGCGTTCTACCTCAGCAGAAGTTTTGGAAAAATTAAAAGGAAGTCATCCAATTATTGATGTGTTGCTTGACTATCGTAAATATTCAAAAATTAAATCAACATATATCGAAGGTTTAAAGAAGCACATTCAGCAAGATTCGAAGATACATACATGTTTCAATCAGGCCATGACGCAAACAGGTCGTCTATCCAGCAGTGATCCAAACTTACAAAATATCAGCGTTCGAGATGAACAGGGAAGAGAAATTCGTAAAGCTTTTGTGGCCCAAAAAGGATATAAACTTTTATCGGCCGATTATTCCCAAATTGAACTTAGAATGTTAGCTCATATGGCAAACGAAACTCATATGATCGAAGCATTCAAAGAGGGAGCGGATATCCATAATCGAACGGCTTCGCACATCTTCCATGTTTCACAAGAAGACGTGACACCAGATATGCGTCGTGTTGCCAAGACCGTAAATTTTGGAATAGTCTATGGACAAACAGAATTTGGCTTATCACAGCAATTAAAGATTTCACGCAAGGAAGCTGGTGAATTTATGGAAACATATTTTGCATCATATCCTAACATACATCAATTTATGAATCAGTTGATTGATTTCTGTAAAGAAAATGGATATGTAGAAACTATGTTCCATAGACGTCGTATGATTCCTGAAATTAATGATAAAAATTTCATGACCAGAGAATTTGGCAAAAGAGCAGCTATGAATGCGCCAATTCAAGGAAGCGCTGCAGACTTAATCAAAATTGCCATGATTCGTGTAGATCAAGCGATGAAAGAGAAAAATGTTAAATCTAAGATGCTTTTGCAGATACACGATGAATTGATTTTTCTAGTTCCAGATGATGAATTAGAAGTGATGCAAGCACTAGTAAAGGAAGCCATGGAACAGGCCATGGAATTGAAAGTTCCTTTAAAGGCAAGCATCAACTTTGGTCAATCATGGTATGAGGCTAAATAATGCCAGAAGCACCAGAAGTACAGACAGTATTGTCAACACTTGAACATCAGATTAAAGGCGCAAAGATCTTAGATGTTAAAGTGTATTATCCAAAACTAATTCAAAATTTAGATGTCACGGAATTTGTGTCTTCATTAAAATATCAAAGATTTTGTGACTTCTTTCGCATTGGAAAATATTTAGGTTTTGTCATGGATGATCTAGATTTGATTGTTCATCTTCGCATGGAAGGAAAGTTTTATATCTTAAAAGAATTGCCGAGCGATCTTAAACACATTCATTGCGTCATGTATTTGGATGATGGAAGATTGTTATGTTATCATGATACAAGAAAATTTGGTCGCATGGCTTTGTATCCTAAAGCGGTGGATGTTAGACGACTGGATTGTTTTAAAAATGTGGGATATGACTGTCTGGATGAAAACCTTGATGGAATGACATTTTATAAGATAATTCATCCGCTAAAAAGAAATATTAAATCAGCTTTACTGGATCAATCCATCATAGCTGGTGTTGGAAATATTTATGCCGATGAAATCTTATTTTCTTGTAAACTAGATCCAAGAAGTCGTTGCCAAAAGATATCAAAAAAAGATTGTGAAAATATCATTTATCATACAAAACGCATCATACGTGGGGCTATGAAAGCAGGAGGCACGACGATTCGTTCGTATACTTCCAGTTTAGGGGTGACTGGTCTTTTTCAATTGGAATTAAAAGTTCATTCAAAAAAAGATGAGCCTTGTCCTGTTTGTAAAAATAAGATCAAAAAGATCGTAGTCAGTCAAAGGGGTACTTATCTATGTTCAAATTGCCAAAAAAGAAAATAATTGGAATTACTGGAACTATGGGTTCTGGAAAATCACAAGTTGGAAAGATTCTTTCGGAGCAATATTCGGTCTTAGATTGTGACAAGGTCAATGCTGAATTGTTGTTGCCTAATCGTAAAGGTTTTGAAGAATTAAAGGAAAGAAAACTGATTAAAATAGATGAAGATGGTTATTTGGATAAAAAACAACTATCTTTTGATATGTTTCAAGACAAAATGATCAAAAAGGAAGTGGAAAATATTTTACACCCTTTGATTTTTCAAGAAATGAATGCATGGATTGAAAATCAAAAGGATGGTCTTGTTTTTATAGAAATGCCTTTATTGTTTGAAATTGGTGCTCAGGATCACTTTGATTCAATCTGGTGTGTTGTCACAAAACGAAATATTGCCCTTGAGCGATTGACAAAATATCGTCATATTGATACGCAAGAAGCTATGAAAAGAATTACTAAGCAGATGAGTGAGGAAAAAAAGGCATCTTTAAGTGATGTTGTCATATATAATAATGGGACATTAAAAGAACTTAAACAAACGATTGCCCAAATGGTAGAAAGGGAGAAATCATGGAGCTAGAGCAGAATTATATGATCTATAAGACAGGCGATTTTCAAGAGAAGTGGAATGCTTATATATCTTTGTTGTATAAACCACTAATCGAAAATGATGCTTGTATGCTATATGATTTGTTTCTATCATTAGATCAAACAAGTATAACGTTAGAAAAACTGTTGATGTTATATGGAAGTTATGCTAATCGTTTTGATGCATCAAAGAAGAAGTTAGAAAATTACGAGTTGATTAAAACTTATTATGATCCAATTTCTAGAAAGAACATTATCGAAGTTTACCCACCATTAAATGCCAAATCGTTCTTAAATCACGATACATTTTCCCGTTTGTTTTTAAATCAATGCGGATCTTCTCATTTTGACTTTGTCAAATTGCATTTTAATGATGAAGTTGATAAGACAAATTATGTAGACATCAGTGAGAAAATGGATCTGTCATGTTTAGAGTCATGGACACAAGAAAAAGAAGAAACGTATTTAAATCTGAAACCTGAAGAGGGGAAATTAAAGTATGATTTTGATTTTGAAACGTTCTTGAAAGGGGCTGACAGGATATTTCCAATGCGTTATCGAACCAAAGAGAATTTGTCAAGAATTGCAAGCCTGGCTTCGATTCATGGTATAGATGCTGTAGATATGCGAAAGTATGTGCAGCGAAGCATAAATCCCAATACTCATGTCTTTGATTTTGAAAAGTTAAAAAAACAAGTATATGCTAACCAGAAAATCATAAAGCCGACAGATGATCCATATAAGATGTCTCCGGTAAAATTTTTACAGAATAAACAACAAGGAGCGCCAGTCGCAAATGCAGATCGAAAAGTAATAGAAAAATTGATCAAAAACTATAGCTTCTCGAATGAAGTCATGAATGTTCTGATTGAATATTGTTTAAATCAAACACAGCAGAAATTTTCTAAAGCTTATGTGGAGAAAGTAGCTGCATCCTGGATTCGACTTCAGGTGGATTCAAAAGAAAAAGCATTGGAAGTATGCAGACAGGAAAATCAAGTTAAAAAACCGGCACCAAAATTACCGGATTGGTATCAGAATACAGAACAAAGTGTTCCAGATGATGATTTAGTACAACAGGCTTTGAGCTTACAAAGACAACTTGGAAAGGAGAAGAATGATGAGATTTGATTTTGAGATCGATGAATCTTTGAAACGAGAACGAAATGAAAAAATCGAAAAACTTTATACGGATCCACTTGTTCAACAGTTTCTGAAAAAGAATGATCTGAATCATGATTTTTTTGACAAGCATTTTTCTTATTTCCAAGATTGGGTGGAAAATGTAAAAAAATGTTCTGGTTGTCAGGGAATAGAATTTTGTGTTCAAACTATTCCTGGAAAGATCAAGACTATCTATTTAGATGATTCAGGTTTTCTTGAAGAACGATATCAATCCTGCCGTAGATTTAAAAAGTTTGAGGATGAAATTGCACATAGAAAAAATTATCGCTTATCTCATTTATCCGATAACGATTATATGATCGATCTTCATAAGATCGAAGTTAGCAATGAATCGCAGGAATACTTATTAGCTTATATGCAACTGTTAAAGTCTTTAGAACAAAAAAAAGGAATTTATCTCTATGGTCAGCCTGGAGTAGGGAAAAGTTATATGATGGCTGGAGCAGCAAATTTCTTTGCCAAGAGTAAAAAAAGAGTTTCATTTATAAAAGTTCCTCTTTTTATTCAAGATATCAAACAATCTATGTATGATAATGAATATCGCCAGGATATGATTGGACATCTTCGTTTTAGTGAAGTATTAGTCTTAGATGATATTGGCTCAGAAGCTATTACGCCTTGGACCCGTGATGAAATACTATTCCCAATCCTTGATTATCGTATGAACCATGAGTTAAAGACTTATTTTACATCCAATTATACACTTGAAGAACTTGAGCAGCATTATTGTCTTAGAGATAAAGAAAATGGGTATGTTGCCAGTTTACGTTTAATGGAACGAATCAAAGCTTTAAGCACGCCGGTTTCATTGTTAGGTAAGTCAAGACGATAAAATGTAAAACTTGTGATAAAATTCTCTTTTTTCTTTTCAAACGAGTATGATTGCGTTAAAATATATGCGTAAAGATTAATACACAAGGAGGAAATTAATAATGTTAGTATCTGCTACTGAAATGATTAACAAAGCTCATGAAGGGCATTATGCAATCGGAGCTTTCAACATCAATAACTTGGAGTGGACAAAAGCTATCTTAGCTGCTGCAGAAGAAGTTAAATCTCCAGTTATGTTGGGTGTATCTGAAGGTGCTGCAAAATACATGTGTGGTTTCAAAACGGTTGCAGCTATGGTAAAAGAAATCCATGATGCTATGGGAATCACTGTTCCAGTTGCTTTACACTTGGATCATGGTTCTTATGAAGGCGCTAAAGCAGCTATCGAGGCTGGATTTACTTCTGTAATGTTCGATGGTTCTCATTACCCATTCGAAGAAAACCTAGAAAAATCAAAAGAAATGATCGAGCTTGCTCATTCAAAAGGTTTATCAATTGAATGTGAAGTTGGTGGAATCGGTGGAGAAGAAGATGGTGTCGTTTCTGCCGGAGAATTAGCTGATCCTCAGGAATGTAAAACAATTGCTGAATTAGGTGTTGACTTCTTAGCTGCTGGTATCGGTAATATCCATGGTAAATATCCTGAAAACTGGGCTGGCTTGAGCTTTGATCGTTTGGCTGAAATCCAGGCTGTTACAAATGGTAAACCACTTGTATTACATGGTGGTTCAGGTATTCCACGTGAACAAGTTAAAAAAGCTATCGATTTAGGTGTTTCTAAGGTTAACGTTAACACAGAATGTCAGTTAGTATTTGCTGAAGCAACTCGTAAATATATCGAAGAAGGAAAAGATCAGCAAGGTAAAGGTTACGATCCACGTAAACTATTGAAACCAGGTGCTGATGCGATCACTGCTTTAGTTAAAGACATGATGACTGATTTCTTTGGTTCTGCAGGTAAAGCTGAATAAGAAATTGATTTAGGAGCTGAATAAGCTCCTTTTTTGTTTCTTAAATAAAAAAAACACCGAAAAGATTTTAGCTGATCTTTTCGGTAAATTTGTTGTGAATAACTCAATGTTCTTCATTTGTTGAGTCAAACAGCATTTGAATGATGTAATAAATCCAACCCATAAAATCCTTCCTTTCTGTTTATAAAATATAATAAAAGACAGACCTGTTATGGAATCTGCCTTTTTTCGATCTAAAAATGATAAATGAATAAATAGAGCATTGATACTCTATGACAGACTCCACCACTTATTCATCATCTATATCATAACACCATGATTTAAATCATTCAATGAAAACGTTTACAAAAGTTTATATTAGTTTTTATTGTAGATTAAGGAAAATCTTAACAGAATCTTAATACATATTCTGACTGATTAGGTTGAAGTAAAGATGTAAATGATATATGATTGATTCGTTGAATATGTGGTGGAGTCTGTCATAAAGCGTAAGCTTTATTTATTCAACACAATATTCGATATGATTGACAGGTCCGAAAATAGGATCTTTATTTTTTTAGGAAGTGGAGTATGGAGAATTCACAAAAAAAGATTCGAAGAGCCTTAGATTATTTCTCGGCCCCACAGTTGTTGATGGTGGGCTTTGCGTCGGTGATTTTGACAGGAGCTGTTATCCTAATGTTACCGATATCTGTTCGAGAAGGTGCTACTGTAAGTTTTATTGATGCTTTATTTACATCAACAAGCGCTGTATGTGTAACTGGCTTGATTGCAATTGATACAGCGGATCATTTTACTGTCTTTGGTCGAGCTGTAGTAGCTGCTTTGATTCAAATTGGTGGTTTAGGTGTTACATGTGTTGGTGTTTCCCTGATCTTGGCAGCGGGAAGAAAGATAGACTTTCATACCCGAAAGTTGATCAAAGAATCCTGGAATATAGATTCGTATCAAGGTTTGGTAAAACTGGTGAAACAAGTATTAAAGTTGACTTTCGCTTTTGAAGTTGTTGGCGCAGTTTTGAGTTTCCTTGTATTTAGTCAAGATTATTCGTTTTGGGATGCATGGGGAATTAGTATCTTTCATTCAATTGCCGCATTTAACAACTCTGGATTTGACATTTTAGGAAATTTACAAAACTTAATTCCCTATAGCGATAGTATTTTATTAAATCTAGTGACAGCAGGTTTGATCATCTGTGGTGGTATCGGTTTTTTAGTTATTTTGGATATCAAAAAAAAGAAAAGGTTTAAAAAATTGACACTGCATTCCAAGGTTGTTATTACCATGAGTATTGTTTTGATTTTAGTGGGTACGATCTTATTAAAATCAACGGAAAATATAACCTGGTTACAGGCGTTCTTCCATAGTGTGTCTGCTCGTACTGCAGGTTTTTCTACAACACCTTTAGGTGAATTTACAAATGCGGGTTTATTTGTTTTGGTAATCTTAATGTTTATCGGTGCTTCTCCTGGATCTACTGGTGGCGGTATCAAAACAAGTACATTCTTCGTATTGATTACAGTGTTTAGAGGAATTGTGAAAAATCAGCCTTTTGGTGCGTTTAAACGAAGGATTTCAAACAAGGTCATTATGCAGGCGTTTAACGTCGTATTCCTTTCGTTAATGGTCGTTGTAATAGGTACTTTATTGTTGTGCGTTACGGCACCGGAATGTACATTTATTCAAATTTTGTTTGAAGTTACTTCTGCATTTGGTACAGTTGGGTTGTCCACGGGTATTACACCATATCTAAATTCAATTTCAAAATTTATTTTGATTTTGATCATGTTCATTGGACGTTTAGGAGCTATGACTGTAGCAACTATGATTGCAAATAAAAAACCTAGAACAGCAGTTTATTCTGTTGAAGATATATCGATTGGATAATTGGAGGATATACTATGAAATCAAAAAAAATCTATGGAGTTATCGGGTTAGGACGTTTTGGTATGCCATTGGCTCAAAGATTAGCCCTAGCGGGAGAAGAAGTAATTGGCGTAGATATGAATGAAGACAAAGTTGAAGAATTTCGCGAATTTAGTGATTTGGCTTTTGTCACAAAATCATTACATAAAGAAGTCTTGCGTGAAATGGGAATTCAAAACTGTGATCTTGTTGTAGTTTGCATTGGAAGTAATATCGAGGCAAGTATTCTTGCAACGATGAATATTATTAATCTAGGGGTGCCAACGGTCATTTCTAAAGCAACTAGTGAAGTGCAGGGAGAAGTTTTAGAAAAACTAGGAGCTAAAGTTGTGTATCCAGAGTACGATATGGCTGTTCGTACAGCAAAAAAGATCCTTCAAAAGAATCTTCGAGATTATATATCTATGGGTAAAGATGTTGAAATTGTAGAAGTTGAGCTAACAGACAAAATGATCGGTAAATCAATATTGGATTTAGATCTTAGAAAACGCTATTCATTGAATGTTATTGCGATTCATCACGAGAAAGGTATTGAATTGGAATTTTTACCAAGTTATCAACTAAAAAAAGGAGATGTCGTTGTTGTAATTGGAAAAGAGGAAAATGTTTCTCGTTTCATCAACGATTATTCAGACAATTAATTTTGGGCGAATTGAATTCGTCCTTTTTTTCTTGCGTTTTTTTGTTGGTATCTATACAATATTAGCGGAATGCGAATTTTTCTAGAAATCTTTATGTTTCTAGTGTAGTATATTAAAACAGACCTTTAAGGAGGGTAATTAATGAAAGAAGTTATTAAAATCGAAGGTGGACATCGTTTGAATGGAACAGTTCGTATTAGCGGTTCCAAAAACTCAACGGTAGCGTTGATTCCAGCTTGTGTTTTAGCTAATAAACCTGTCACTATCTTTGGAGTACCAAATATAAGTGATGTAAAATCACTAATGGTATTATTGAATGAATTAGGTGTTTACGTTGAACAAAAAGACAATGAGACTTTATATATAGATCCTAGCAACATGGAAAATATCCCAATGATTTCTGGTGCAGTTTCAAAACTTCGTGCTAGTTATTATTTTATGGGAGCTTTATTAGGCAAATTTGGTCATGTACAAATTAAAATGCCTGGAGGTTGCTATTTAGGGCCTCGACCTATTGACTTGCATCTAAAGGGGTTTGAAGCTTTAGGAGCAACAGTTGATTATGAAAATGGTTGTTATATCTTGCATGCGGATGAATTGGTAGGCACAAATATTTTCTTGGATATTTCCAGTGTAGGAGCAACGATTAATATAATGATGGCGGCTGTATACGCCAATGGAAGAACAACAATTGAAAATGCTGCCAGAGAGCCAGAGATTATTGATATAGCGACATTATTGAATAAAATGGGAGCTAAGATCCATGGTATGGGAACAAGTACGATCGTAATTGATGGTGTTTCAAACCTAGGTGGATGTTTACATGAAATCATTCCAGATCGTATTGAAGCAGCAACGTATTTGATCATGGCCGCTGCAATGGCAGATGACATGGTTATTGAAAATGTTATTCCACAACATTTGGAATCTATTATTTCAAAATTAAAAGAAGTTGGGATTCGTATGGAAGTCGGTTCAGATTTTATTCGTGTTACAGGCAGATCTAATACATTAAGACCAACAGAGATTCAAACAAAGCCATATCCTGGGTTTGCTACCGATGTGCAACAGCCTTTTACTGTATTGTTGACGCAGGCAGAAGGAAATTCGGTAGTAACGGAGACAATTTATACAGAACGTTTTAAACATTGTTATGAATTAAATAAAATGGGTGCAGATATCGATGTTCGTGTTCCAAGTTGTTTTATTAATGGAAAGACCAAGTTATATGGTACCAGTGTTACGGCAACGGATTTACGTTGTGGAGCTGGGCTTGTTGTTGCGGCTTTGATGGCTGAGGGAGTCACAGAAATTCATGATGTATATCATATTGATCGTGGATATGATAATTTAGATGGAAAACTAAAGAAATTAGGCGCTAAACTATGGCGCGAAAAAGTGTAATTAAGGTCATTTCAAGTGGCCTTTTTTTAGTGATAAGTTTATAATGATTATATGATTCGTGTCGCATTTTTAGAGTATGAAAAAGAAACTAAAGATATTATTTTTGAATTATCTAAAGTATTTAATGAATTAGATTGGACATTTCGCCATTATCGTAAAGCTAGCGATTTAGCAAAAGTAATGAAAAAACAGGAAATTCATCTTTTTGTTTTTGATGAAATGTTTAAAACACCTCGATTAGAAAGTGTATTTGTTCATGATAATCCCAATGCCTTGTTCATTTATGTTTGTAAAAATGCTTTAGCAACAAAAGATAAGGATCAAAGATCACGTGTTCTTTATATTGGAAAAGATCATATTGTTGAGGATATAAAGAAATATGAGTCAATCATCTTATCACAATGTTCTCAGGTTGATCTATATAATTTTTCATATGATGGAGTTCATGTCAATCTTGCCTATGAAGATATTTACTATTTAGAAAAAATTGATAAAATGGTTTATTTTCATACGAAGAAAGGTGAATTTCACAAACGAGTGAATATGTCTGAACTAGAGACTATATTTGCACCTTATGGGTTTTTGAGGGTCCATGTTTCATATCTAGTCAACGCAAAACATATAGTTGCATGGAATAAAGATGAGGTTCAAATCATAACACAGGAAAACATCCCAATGTCGCGAGCACAGAAAAGAAAGCTTATGGCACAAATAAAACCAAAAATGCCAGAATAAATACCACTTTAGACAGTGGTATTTTCTTTTTAAGATTTTGACATATAATATAGATGAATCAAAAGAAAGGACTTCAGAAAAGAGAAAAGAGGACATAGATTAGGAGCCTTTACTTTTGGAAAATGAAATAGAGAGCGGTGGGAAGATGACAATACATTAGAAATCTAAGATTAAAAAAAGAAAATCTTAGTAATCCAAAACTATGGAGAGAAGCCTCCAAAAGTTAGGCTGATCAAAAGATCAGAATAAACATTCCATGAAAACTTAATTTGAAATTGAGGAACATAATATGGTAGTAACAGATTTCTACTGGTGATGGATTTCACAAGAGATATAATTCTGAGATGGATAGTTGAGTGAATCATCTAAACTACAAAGGGAAGATATAGATACCAAGATAAAATAGATTAATATATTATAGAGAACGGAAAGTGCTATATCAGAACAAGTAGATAACCGCATAATGACATAGATGATATAATTACAATTGAATCGAATATACTAGCGGATCGAATTGAAAGATCCGCTTTCTTTATGTTTTTAACTTCTATGGTTTTAATGACTTTTTAATCTTGAATTATGTGATTTGCAGCTTAAATATGGTATTATAAGGTGGAATAAGTTTAGAAAAGGTTGGATAAGTATATGAAACTATTTGCGAGTGATTATGATGGCACTTTATTGTATGCCAAACACATTATGCCTGAAGATCTTAAGGCTATTCAAGAATGGAAAGATGCGGGAAATCAATTTGTGATTGTTACAGGTCGTTCGAAGGTTTCAATTCAGAAACAAATTGATGAATACGGTCTACCTGTTGATTTTGTAGTTACTAATAATGGAGGAATGGTATTTGATAAGGATGGAAAGATCTTATTATCAAATTATTTAGATTATATTACAAGTCTAGATATTATTTATATTGCAAAAACGATGGAAGGTGTTTGTAGCTATGTGGTAAATGATGGAATTAATCGTCACCGTATCGTGATTGATGATACGAATGAACATCGTTATGTTGGCTTAGAACCAGATATGAGCGAAGAAGAAGTTATGAACATGGCTAAATATGCTCAAATCGTGATTTCCATGGCAGAAGTTGATTTAGCTGTTTCTATGGCTGATGCAATAAATCATTATTTTGGGGATACGGTTGTTGCTTATGCCAATAACTATGTTGTAGATGTTGTACCAAAGGGAATTTCCAAGGCAACAGGTTTAGACTTTGTTTGTGAATGGACAGGTATTGATGAAAAAGATACATATACAATAGGGGATTCTTATAATGATATTCCATTGATGGAATATGGAATTCATGGAGCTGCGATAGAAACAGCTTATGATGAGGTAAAAGATCATGCGCTATATGTTTACTCATCTATTCATGAAATGATTAAAAAAATTATGAGCGAATAGAATAAGGGGGCGAAGAAATGGATATTTCTTTATCCGATGTATTAACTTTTTTAAGACTGATTCTTGATATTCTTGTTGTCTGGGCATTGATCTATAGCGCATTTCGTTTAGTTCGTAATAATTCAAGAACGATCCAGATTTTAAAAGGCTTACTGGTAATTATGATCGTCAAAGTTCTTGCAGTATGGATTGGATTAAATACCTTGAGTTATTTGATTGATTTATTCTTGAACTGGGGAATCGTGGCTATATTGATCTTATTCCAACCAGAGATTCGCGGAATGTTAGAAAAAGTTGGAAAGACAACTGCAATACTTCCTAATGAATTTCAAATCAGTCAATATACAAATATGATCAATGAATTGGTTGATGCTTGTACGGATATGTCAAATTCTAAAACAGGTGCTTTGATAACAATCGAACAATCCAATTCTTTAAATGATTATATACAATCTGGAATTCGTATGGATTCTCAGGTATCCAGAGAATTGCTTGGAACTATATTCCAATATGGAACACCAATGCATGATGGAGCTGTTATTATTCAAGGGACACAAATCGCTTGCGCAGCTGCCTATTTTCCACCAACAACAAAAGATCTTCCTAGTAAATATGGAGCTAGACATAGAGCCGCTGTGGGAATCAGTGAAATTACGGATTCTATTACCATTATTGTGTCTGAAGAAACAGGAAATATTTCTGTCGCTTATCGAGGACAATTAACACAATACCCACCAGAAGGGTTAAAACGTTATTTGACAAATCGCTTGATTCAAGTGGATGAACAGGAAACACCATCTATCTTGCAGCCAGTTATCAAAACTGCAAAAAGTTTCGGATTGTCAATGTCTAAAAAGAGTGATGGGATTGTTCGTATTGATGAAAGAATTAAACCGATAGAAGTAGTTGATTTATTAGAAAAGAAACAGGGAGGTAAGTAAGATGGAAAATCCAGAACACAAAACTCTTGTTTCTAAGATTATTGAATTATTTCAAATGATCTTTCGAAAATTGTCTAAATTATTTGACAAGGTTGTCTTTAATAAAAAAGGATCTTTGTTTATTTCATTATTTTTAGCAATTATCATTTCAATTTCTGTTAATTATGAAGATATCTCTCTATCTTTATTTCATGATACGACAGTTTCCGTTACGATCAATGATGTTTCAGTTGAAACATTAGCGGATACAGAGAATTATGTTATTGAAGGTATACCTAGTACAGTGGACGTCACGATTACAGGAAGTGCATCAGATGTACAAGTATATAGACAACAAGCAAATATTCGTGCTATTGCAGATGTTAGAAGATATACCGAAGGAAATGTTGTTGTTGATATTGAAATTTCACAGCTTCCTTCCAATCTTGAAGCGACCATTCAGCCAGCTACAGCAGAAGCCACTATCAGCAAGAAAGTTTCTAAACAATTTACAGTAACATCTGAACTGTTATTAGGAACTGGACAGAGTTCCAGCGATTTTGAATCACCAGTTTTATCTGAAACCACAGTTACAATTAAAGCAAGTCAGGAACAAATTGACGCGATACGCAGTGTAAAGGCTATTATTGATGCCACTGGACAAACAGGTGATTTTAATGTTGAAGCCAATGTGATGGCATATGATTCAAGTGGAACACCTTTACAGGTGGATATTTCACCGGCGACGATACAAGTAAGTGTAAAACGTGCAAACAGTGACAGTGATTAGGAGGTATTATCATGGGAAAATATTTTGGGACCGATGGAGTCAGAGGAAGAGCCAATGAAGGCTTGACTCTGGAAATGTCTATCAAGATCGGACAGTATCTTGGATGGTACTATGGAAAAGAAAAACATGCCAAGATCCTGATTGGTAAGGATACTCGCTTATCTGGCGATATGTTTGAATTAGGATTGGCAGCGGGAGCTACCAGCATGGGTGCCCAGGTTTATTTGCTGGGGGTATGTCCAACGCCGGCCATCAGCTATCTTGTTCGCAAGGAACGCTTTGACTGCGGGATCATGGTCAGTGCCAGCCACAATCCATACTATGACAATGGGATCAAGTGTTTTAACCATAACGGAGAAAAGATGGAAGAAGATCTTCTTCTGGAAATTGAAGCCTATATGGATGGAAACTGTACGATCGATCTGGCAACCGGAGATCATATCGGTGAATACTTCAACTGGGAAGATGGCTTGGAAATCTATATGTCCTGGTTGAAGGAAATCGTTCCAGTGGATCTGGAAGGCTATCATATTGCCGTGGATCTTGCCAACGGTTCTGCAACGAGTACCGTGGTAGAAACATTGGATTCTTTAGGAGCTACAGTTGAAGCCATCAACAATTCACCAAACGGGATCAATATCAATACAAAATGCGGAAGCACACATCCAGAAAACTTACAGCGCATGATGCGTGAGAACGATTTTGATCTTGGACTTGCCTTTGATGGAGATGCCGATCGATTGATCGCAGTGGATCCGGATGGAAATCTAGTGGATGGTGACTATATCCTGTATATCTGCTCAAGATATATGAAAGAAAAGAACACATTGAACAAGAACATGTGTGTGACAACGGTCATGGCAAATCTAGGATTATATAAAGCTTTGGATGCCAATAAGATCGACTATATCAAGACGGATGTAGGAGATAAATATGTCTTTGAAGAGATGCAGAAAAATGACTACTACCTTGGTGGAGAACAGAGCGGACATATCATATTCTATGAACATGCAGTCACTGGAGATGGTCTGTTGACAGCTTTGAAACTGCTGGAGATCATGAAGAATACAGGCAAGTCAGTCAAGGAATTAAGCGAAGGCTTGTTCATCTATCCGCAGTTGTTGAAGAATGTAAAGGTAAATGATAAGACCAGGGCCTTGAATGACAAGGCATTAAAAGAAGTGGTTGATGATGTTGCCAAAGAACTTGGCGATGAAGGTAGGATCTTAGTAAGACCTAGTGGAACGGAGCCGTTGATCCGAGTAATGGTGGAAGCTAAGACGGATGATCTATGTGCCCAGTATGTTGATCGAGTTGTTGAGTTTGTTGAAAAGAATAATTACTAGGAGGAGGTTATTATGAAACGAGTAATCTGTGTTGTAGAAGATGAAAAAGATCTTAATAATCTTGTTGCCCAGTATTTACGCAAAGAAGGTTATGAAGTTAGATCGTACTATACATATGAAGAAGCCAGCGCTCATGTTCAAGATGATGATGTTCATTTATGGATCTTGGATATCATGTTGGATGACAAATCAGGTTTTGATCTAATTGAAGAGATTCGCTTGCAGGGTCCAGAGATTCCGGTAATTTTCATGTCAGCGCGTGATAAGGAATTTGATCGTATAATTGGTCTTGAAAAAGGTAGTGATGATTATATTACGAAACCTTTCTCGCCAAAAGAAATGGTATTACGTGTAAACAATATTATTAAACGTGCGTATAAAGACGATAATAACCGTATCAGCATCGATGGCTATGAATTAGATGAAGAACAAAGAAAGATTTATTACGACAATAATGAAATTGAATTGACGACAAAAGAATTTGATTTATTAATGATGTTTATCAAGAACAAAGGAATTGCTTTCTCTCGTGATAAGATTCTGGAAAATGTATGGGATGAAAACTATTTTGGAAGTGATCGTGTTGTTGATGATACATTGCGTCGTTTGCGTAAAAAGCTGCCTAATCTTAACATCCATACGATTTATGGCTATGGATATCGTTTAGGATAGGGCAATGAAAAGACCAGTAAATCTTTTTCGCCGATTATCTTTAACGCAGCAGGTTTTCGCACTCATTCTTTTGTTTTTAGCATTTTTCGCCGCATTCTTCTTTGTGTTTCTTTCTAAGAATATTGATACAACTTTAGCTGAACAGATGTATGATCTAATGGCAGCTAGGCAACAACCAATCGTCAACATCATTCAAAGAAACGCTGAGATCCTTGATGAAGATTTTTATGAATTCATGTCATTTGACACGATTCAGACAAATTGTTTGATTCAAAGGAATCAAGTTTTAGCTTTTGGAGATAATAATACACAGGAACATCAGGCTGTTTATAATTTTTTAGGCAGTGAATGTAAAGATATGGAAAAAACAGGTGTTGATATTAAAACCGGGACCGTTATAATTGACCATATAGGATATTATTATCGTATTCAAAATGCGGGAACACTTAATTTCTACGTGGCTAGTTTCATGGATGAGACTTATTCGACCAGTCTGAGAGATTCAGTAATTGATTCGACTGTGTATGTTACCGTGTTGGCGTTTTCCTTGATCTTGTTGATAATGATTGTATGGGTATTCTCTATTATTCATCCGTTGAATCAGATCAAATCATATATTGAGCAAATTAAACAGGGTAAACAAGTTGAATTGTATCTAAATCGAGAAGATGAGATTGGTGAAGTGGCTAATGCTTTAGTAACAATGAAAGATGAGTTGACTCGACAGGAAAAAGCCAAAGAAGAAATGATTCATAACATTTCTCATGATTTAAAGACACCAATTGCTACAATCAAGTCGTATTCCGAATCTATCAAAGATGGTATTTATCCATATGGAACACTGGAAGGCAGTGTCGATGTTATTTTAGACAATGCCCAGCGTTTAGAGGATAAGGTGCATAACTTGTTGTATTTAAACCGTGTTGAATATCTTGTTACGAGTGATTCCGAAGGTGTTGTAACGAACATGAAAGAGGTTGTCGAAGAAGTTGTACTAAATTCTGCAGTGATTCGTTCAGAAATTCGTGTTATTACAGAAGTTGAGGAAGTTTTCTTTGATGGATTATTAGAATCTTGGCGTGTTGCCATTGAAAACATCATGGACAATGCTTTTAGGTATGCAAAATCATATATTAAGATAACCGTGACAGAAGATGATCTAAAGATTTCAAATGATGGTCCAAAGATGCCAGAAGATAGGATCGAATCTTTGTTTAGACCTTATGAAAAAGGTGAAGGTGGTCGTTTTGGTTTAGGGCTTTCTATCGTATCGAAAGTTGCCAAGGCAAATAAATACAAGGTAAAAGGATATAATACGGAAGATGGTGTATGTTTCAGAATTTACCGAGATAAACCAAAATCCCGCAAAAATGATTCCAAGAAAAAAGATAATCGAAAAGAAAGTCATAAAAAAGGAGAAAGAGATGAAGATAGGAACAATTGGCACAGGAGTAATAGTTGACAGAATGATCCAAGCCGTCAATATGACTGATCATATGTCAATTGAAGCGGTATATTCAAGAAGTGAACAAAAGGCTTGTGAATATGCACAAAAACATGGTGTAAAAAAGTATTATTGGAATCTTGATGAAATGTTAAATGATCCAGAAATTGATACAATCTATGTTGCCAGTCCAAATTCCCTGCATTATTCACAGTCTAAAAAAGCGATTCTAGCAAAAAAGAATGTGATTAATGAAAAGCCATTTACACCAACTTTAAAAGAGTGTAATGAATTGTTTGAACTTGCTAAAGAAAATAATGTATTCATTTTTGAAGCGATCACAACGATTCATTTACCAAACTATGCTTTGGTCAAAGAACATTTAAAAGATTGTGGTGAACTTAAATTTGTTCAATGTAATTTCTCTCAGTATTCATCTCGTTATGGAAAGTATAAAAACCATGAACAGACAAATGCCTTCGATCCTGCATTCAATGGTGGTGCCTTGATGGATATCAATGTATATTGTATTCACTTTGTAACAGGTATCTTTGGAAAACCGGAGTCCGTGTCATATATTGCGAATAGAGGATATAATGGCATTGATACCAGTGGAATCTTGATCATGCGATATCCAGGATTTATCGCAACGTGCGTAGGTGCTAAAGACAGTTCAAGTGAAAATCATGTATATATTCAAGGGGATCAGGGAACGATTCGTGTATTTGGATCAAGTTGTGGAGTTTGTTCTCATGTTGAATTTATTCCACCTAAAAAAGATATGATTGGTAAAAAAGATGTATCGACCACTCTGAATATAGGTATCGAACAGATCATGCATATGACCTATGAATGTGCTGAATTTGAAAGAATTACGCGTTTAAATGATATAGAAGCTTATGAAAAACTCTGCGATCAGACTCGACTTGTAGTATCTATCCTAGAGCAATGTTCTAAAGGAGAGTAATCTCTTGTCCAAGGATATATTGATAAAGGCGCTTAGCATTGTTGTTTGTCTTTGTTTAGGACTTGTTATTGGATCTTTTATCTTTGATGGAAAATTTGAAGCAGAGGTAGCTGAGGATACAACAGAAAAAACAAGCAAACAAGAAGAAGTGGTCGTGAACACTAGAGAACCCAGTACACAATTGATTGATTCGATCAGCGCTTATTTAACTGAGAATGGCATTTCGCAGGAACAAATAGGCATATCAATTCGATCTCTAGATGGTATTGAAGCGTATGAAATCAATGGAGATGTTGAATTTACGGCTGCAAGTGTATATAAATTACCGCTGGCAATGATATGGTATGAAAAAGTGAATAATGGAGAAATCACTTTACAGGATACACTATATTATGATCCAGCATATTATGAAAGTGGAGCCGGAGTTGCCGATGAATATGCGGCAGGTTCTAACATTACCCTAGAAACGTTATTGAATTCTTTGATCATAAAATCAGACAATACGGCAGGACATATCTTATTTGAGAATCTTGGCGGATGGACGAATTTTAAACAAGAGGCAACTAAATATACATCGCGCCAAATGGATGATGAATTTTATTCTTATGAGAATGTTTTAACACCAAATTATACGGGCGATGTATTACAATATCTTTATGATCATAAAGATTCCTTTTCAACTTTGATTGAGAATATGAAAAATGCCATGCCTAATAATTATCTTGATTTGCGAATCAATACGCATGCAGCCCAGAAATATGGATCTTTTGATTATGCAGAAAATGTGGCTGGATTTGTAGAAGAAGTAAATATTCCTTATAGTATTGCCATATTTACTACATTAGGTACGAATGGTGTTAATGTGATCGGAGATATCAATCAGATATGTTTCGAATATTTTGCCAATGAGCACGCTTAAATCAAGCGTGTTTTTTTTAATAAAAAGATCCAGGATCATTCCTGGATAAATGTTAATAATGAATCGGTGCTGTCTTCAGGTGAAAAAACATAGTTTTGATAATTAAAAGTTTTTACCTGATCAATGGTTTCAATTTGATTTTGTGCTAGATATCGAACCATGTCGCCTCGTGCCATTTTGGCATAAACACCTTTTTCTTTAAGTTTACCTTGAACCCTTTGACAGAAGCGAACGTCAATGAGTTTTTTATATTTACGAATACATTTTGCGTATTCTTCGCTGGCAAGATTTAAGATCGTATCATCCTGGATCGCATCTGCTAGATCTTGATTCCAATATTCATAAAGGGAGAAAGGGCATTTGGCCTGCATCTCCAGACGATAAGAAACGATTCCATCAAAAGGCCTTAAGATTCCATACAGCCCGGATAGAATGAATAGGTGATCTTGAATATACGCAAATTCTTCATCAGTAAAAACAGATGGAGCCATATATTGATATTGAATTCCATTATAACTTAATATTGCCATTGATGGATTGTGATCAAAGTCGATGGTCTGATAGTTTTCAAAAGCTTTTTTGGCAAGGGAGTCAGAACAATTTAAGACAGTTTTTAGTTGTTGATAAGATAGTTTCGATAAATGTCCGACAAGCTTTTTGGCTTTTTCCAAATATAATGGAGAAGTTAGAGGAAAATAAGTATCTTCATTTGACTTCATTTGTTTTGCAGGAGATATAATAATTTTCATGACTTGAGTATAACACACTTTTAATAACTATTTATCAAGTATTTGACAAATGTTTCGGAGGGTCTTAAACTTACTAAAGTATCTAGGAGGAAGTATGAATTTAAGTGAAGGGAATATTCATGGAAAATATTGTGTTATTTCGATGGACTTAGCTTTTCAAACCCAGAGAAGATTACAGGCTTTAGGGATGACTTTGGATACAGAAATAGAAATTTTGCATAAAAAGCACAACGGAACTCTTGCAATTAATCTAAGAGGTACACGTTTTGCTTTAGGGAAAGATATTAGTGAACATATCGAGGTGGTTCCATGTCAAAAGAAATAACTGTAGGATTTATAGGTAACCCAAACTGTGGAAAAACGACTTTATTTAATGCATATACAGGAGCTAATTTAAAGGTAGCTAATTGGCCAGGCGTAACCGTCGAAAGGATGGAAGGCGCTATTAAGGAACATAATATGACGATTCATGTCGTAGATCTTCCAGGGACATACTCTTTAACGTCTTATACGATGGAAGAGCAAGTGTCCAGGCAGTTTATTGTCAGTGATCAGGTGGACGTCATCATTGATGTTGTAGATGCTTCGAGCTTAGAAAGAAGTCTATATTTAACTCTTCAATTATTAGAGTTAGATAAACCAATGGTTATGGCATTAAACATGATGGACATTGTTGAAAAAAGGGGAATGGAAATCGACTTACATCGTTTGGCGGAGATATTAGGAATCCCTGTCGTTCCGGTTGTGGCAAGAAAGAAAAAGGGCATCCAGACTCTAATTCATGCAGCTGTTCATCAAAAACAAGCGATTGGGCCAACAACAGCTGGTATCAACCATAAACCTTTATCGATCCATGATGAACGTGTTAAAGAACATGCGATGGTGTATTCTAAAGAAATTGAAAAGACTATTTCTAAAGTAGAGGAAGAACTTCAAAAAGAATATGGTTTAAAGGATACCAGATGGCATGCGATAAAATGGTTGGAAAATGATAATGAGATCAAGGAAAAATATTCTTTGAATGTTGATTTTGATTCGGATGGGTATGAAACTGAAATCATTAATGAAAAATATGATTTTATCCAGGCTTTGTTGCATGAAGTATTATTAGGAAAAAAACAAAAAGAAGAATTGACGGACAAAATTGATTCTTATATCATGCATCCGATTGGCGGTATTTTGATTTTTTTATTGATCATGCTGGCAGTATTTGGATTGACTTTCCTATTAGGAGATGCGATCAAAGGATATGTTGAAATTTTTATTGATTGGTTGATTGGAATTTCGACAGTTGGATTGGAAAGGCTTCACGTATCAGCTTGGTTGATTGATTTGATCACAGAAGGTGTAATAGGTGGTGTTGGCGGAATCATTACTTTTTTACCAAATATCATCATCTTATTCTTGGCACTGGCTTTTTTGGAAGACAGTGGATATATGGCACGTGTCGCGTATGTGATGAATGATATCATGGATAAATTGGGGTTGTCCGGAAGAGCTTTTATTCCTATGGTATTAGGATTTGGATGTACAGTTCCAGCTATCATGGCAAGTCGTACCCTTGAATCTAAAAAAGATCGAGAGCGCGTAATGTTGATTACGCCGTTTATGTCCTGTAGTGCAAAATTGCCTGTATATATCTTATTTAGTGGAATGTTCTTTGGTAAGTATGCGATGTTTGCAGCATATTCAATGTACATAATCGGTATTTTGATTGCGCTTTTGGTAGCATGGATCTTACATAAAATTGATAAAGAAGAAAATACCAATCCTTTGTTGATCGAGTTGCCTATGTATAAGATGCCAAGTGCATATACTGTTTATATTTATGTATGGGAAAAAGTCAAAGATTTTTTAACGAAAGCAGGAACGACGATTTTCATTGCTTCAATTGTTATCTGGATCTTGATGCATATTGGAACGAGTGGATATACAGTTGATGTTTCTGAAAGTTTAGCTGCTATGCTGGGAAATATATTGGTACCAATCATGGCACCTGTTGGCCTTGGCTTTTGGCAGATATGTGTTGCCTTGATTGCGGGAATATCGGCTAAAGAAGTTGTTGTTTCAAGTACGGCCGTCTTGTTTGGAGTGGCCAATATTAATTCGGCTCATGGAATGTCCAGTTTGATGACAAGTTTATCTGCGCTAGGCTTTACTAGCTTGAATGCGTTTTGCTTGATGTTATTTTGTCTTTTGTACATACCTTGTATTGGGTCACTTGCAACGATCAAGAAAGAATCTTCATTGCGTTTTACGATTAAAATGATTGTTTTTGAACTTGTAGTTGCATGGCTTGTAGCATTTGTCGTATATCAACTTGGAAGCTTAATTTTATAGTGATTTAATTCTGCATTTTCGATGCAGAATTTTTTTACATTTTACATTCTTTTAACAAAACTATGCAAGTTCTTTTAACATTTCTCTTTTATTATAATCGTGTAAATGAAAGAAAAGAGGAAATGAAATGAACAAATTAGTGAAGGGTATGTTTGCCTTAGGAATGGGAGCCTTAATGGTTGGTTGCTCATCAGGAACATCTGATTCAGGAAGTCAGCAAATCAATGTAGTAAGCCGTGAAGAAGGTTCAGGTACACGTGGAGCATTCGTTGAATTGTTTGGCGTTCAGGAAGGTGATGTAGATAACACTACAAGTGCTGCAGAAGTTACAAACTCAACAAGTGTTATGATTTCTACTGTACAAGGAAATGAAAATGCAATCGGATATATTTCTTTAGGATCATTAAGTGATGATGTTAAAGCAGTTAAGATTGATGGCGTAGAAGCTACTACTGAAAATGTAAAATCAGGGGACTATAAAGTTTCTCGTCCATTTATCGTATGTACAAACGGAACTGATTTAAGTGAAATTGCTTCTGATTTTATGTCTTATATCATGTCAACAGATGGACAGGCAATCGTTTCAGAAGAAGGATATATCGCTCAGGATACAACAACTACATATACAGCTAGCAATTTAAGTGGAAGCTTAACAGTTGGTGGTTCAAGTTCAGTAACTCCATTGATGGAAAAACTTGCTGAAGAATATCAGAAATTAAACCCTGAAGTTGAAATTTCTGTTCAACAGTCTGATTCAACAACGGGAGCAACAAATACAATCGATGGTGTATATGAAATCGGTATGTGTTCTCGTGAATTGAAACAAGAAGAAACAGATGCTGGTTTAGTACCAACAGTAATTGCTACAGACGGTATTGCGGTAATCGTAAATACAAACAATGCAGTTGATGATTTAACAGTAGATCAAGTAAAACAAATCTACACTGGTGAAATCACTGACTGGTCTGAAATTAGCGCTTAATTTTAGCGAAAACAGTTAAAGATTGTTCAAGAAAAGGGGTTTTCCCCTTTTCTTATGTATATCTAGAAAGGAATTAAATCCATGCAATTAAGAGAAAACGTAATGAGATATGTCTTTATGCTAGCTGCATGTTTTAGTATTTTGGCAGTCTTCTTCATTTGTTTTTATTTATTTATGAACGGTCTTCCTGCAATGGCAAAGATTGGAGTTGCTGACTTTATCTTTGGTATGGATTGGAAACCATTAAATGAAATATTTGGGATTTTTCCAATGATCATTGGCAGTTTATATGTTACAGCTGGGGCCATCATTGTTGGTGTTCCTATTGGAATCTTATGTGCTATATTTTTAGTGTTTTTCTGTCCCAAAAAACTATATTCAATCATAAAACCTGCAGTCGAACTATTGGCAGGTATTCCAAGTATCGTATATGGTTTCTTTGGATTGATCGTAATAGTTCCCCTTTTCCAGGATATGTTTGGAGGTAATGGAAAGGGTGTTTTAACAGCTTCTGTATTGCTGGGGATCATGATTCTTCCTACTATTATATCTGTATCAGAATCAAGTCTTCAGGCAATTCCAGATTCTTACTATGAAGGGGCACTTGCATTAGGCGCGTCACATGAAAGAAGTGTATTTTTTGTTTGTGTTAAGGCTGCAACATCAGGTGTCTTGGCTGGTGTGATCTTGGGTGTTGGTCGTGCTATTGGTGAAACAATGGCAGTTATAATGGTTGCGGGAAATAATGCAATCATGCCGGATTCCTTGTTATCTGGTGTTCGAACGATGACAGCCAATATCGTATTGGAAATGTCATATGCATCTGGTCTTCATAGAGAAGCTTTGATTGCGACAGCGTGCGTATTGTTTGTGTTTATTCTGATCATAAACTTGTCCTTTAGCGCTTTAAAACGAAAGGGGGCAAAATAATATGAAACGTCATTTAGATCCAGTTAGTTTATTTTTGAATATCATTACAAAAGTTGCTGCCTTTATCACTATTTTGGTTCTATTTTTCATCATAGCTTATATTTTGATTCGTGGTATTCCAAATTTGACTCCATCTTTATTTGAATGGGAATATACAACTGAGAATGTATCTATGATGCCAGCCATCATAAATACGATTTATGTAGTATTATTGTCTTTGTTGATTTCGGCACCTATTGGCATCTGTTCAGCAATCTATCTTGTAGAATATGCTAAAAGAGGAAGTAAGCTTGTAAAAATAGTATTATTAACAACAGAAACTCTTGCAGGTATCCCAAGTATTGTTTATGGTTTATTTGGTAGTTTGATGTTTGTTATTAGTTTGAATATGGGTTTAAGCCTTTTAGCAGGTTCCTTGACTCTTGCGATTATGGTTCTTCCTACGATCATGCGTACAACTCAGGAAGCTTTAGTAGCTGTGCCAGATTCTTATCGTGAAGGTAGTTATGGATTAGGTGCAGGAAAGATTCGTACGATTTTTCGCATTATCCTACCTAGTGCAGTACCAGGAATCATGTCAGGTATTGTCTTAAGTATGGGACGTATTGTTGGAGAAACGGCTGCTCTGATCTATACGTCAGGTACTGTAGGTAAGATTAGTACAAGCGTATTTGAACCAGGTAGTACATTAGCTGTACATATGTATAAATTAATGTCTGAGGGTCTTTATACAGAACAAGCATGTGCTGTTGCAGTCGTATTATTGGTATTTGTAATTATTATGAATAGTTTATCTTCTGTTTTAGGAAAAAAGCTTGCGAAAGGATAGAATATGAGTACACCAAAGTTATCAATTAAAGATGTAAATTTATTTTATGGAGATTTTCATGCACTACATGGGATTTCTATGGATATAGATGAAAATAAAATTACAAGTTTTATCGGACCAAGTGGTTGTGGTAAATCAACATTATTGAAATCAATCAACCGAATGAATGATCTTGTTGAAGGATGTAAGATCACAGGGGAATTCTTATTAGACAACAAAAATATCTATAAAGATATTGAAATCAATACACTTAGAAAAAGAGTTGGTATGGTTTTCCAGAAAGCCAATCCATTCCCAATGAGCGTGTATGACAATATTGCGTTTGGACCTAGAACACATGGTATCAAGAAAAAAGCAGAGTTGGATGTTATTGTTCGACAAGCGTTGGAAGATGCAGCACTTTGGGATGAAGTTAAAGATCGTTTAAACAAATCAGCTTTAGGGTTGTCTGGTGGTCAGCAGCAACGTTTATGTATCGCTCGTGCTTTAGCTGTTCAACCAGAAGTATTATTGATGGATGAACCAACCAGTGCCCTTGACCCAATCAGTACTAGCAAAATCGAAGAATTGACTTTAAAATTAAAGAAAGATTATACGATTGTTATCGTTACTCACAATATGCAGCAAGCTATGCGTATTAGTGATAAAACGGCTTTCTTCTTGTTAGGTGATTTGATCGAATATGGTGATACTGAAATGATGTTCTCTACACCTAAAGAAAAGAAAACAGAAGACTATATTACAGGGAGGTTCGGATAATGGTTTCTACAAAGTTTATCAAACAAACAAAACAATTAGAGCTGACTATGACACAAATGGGTCAGGATTGTTTAAAAGGTTTGTCTTTTTGCAGACATGCTTTGTATGATCGTGATAAAACATTGATTCAGGAAATCAATGAGTTACATGAAGATGTTAGTGCTAATGGTAGAGAATGCGAACAAATCTGTATGCGTATCTTGCTTTTACAGCATCCAGTCGCAAAGGATTTAAGAAAAATCACAGTCGCTACAAATACGATTCGTGATATGACTCGTATTATGGATCAGGAAAAAGAAGTTGCTGATTTAGTATGTAGAATTCAAGATACAGATGTTGAAATTGACGGTACGATTCATGATTTATTCTCAATAGCTAAAGAAATGATTTCAGGTGCAATTTCAGCTTATATGCAAAAAGATGAAGATATAGCTCATGAAGTCATTAAATTGGATGATAAAGCGGATTCACTTTATATTGATACAAAAGAGTTATATATCGAGAAATTAGCAGCTAAAACGGGTAATGCAGAAACTTTAGTTGACTTGTTGCTAGTTGGAAAATATTTAGAACGTATCTGTGATCATGCAGTAAATATCGCAAAATGGGTATTGTTCCAGAAAAAAGGCGTATACGAAGAATAGTAATTTTTGTGTTGATTCCTTAAATGAATCAACACTTTTTCTTGTTTAAATGATTTTCTTATGGTATAAAAGAGACAAAACTGGTTTTATTGTTCCTCCCAGTATAATAATAGGCAACGCTCAAACAATCTTTTTTTGTGTGGTTTTGTCTAGGGAGGCAAGACCTTTTTTATATAAAGGAGTGTTTGAATGAAACGTAAAGTAATTATAGATTGCGATCCAGGGATTGATGATAGTTTAGCAATTATGTTGGCCTTATCAAGTCCAGAGTTAGATATATTGGGAATTACGATCACAGCGGGCAATGCCCCTTTAAAACAAGGATTTGAAAATGCGAAGAAAGTATTGAACCATATGAATCGTTTGGATGTTCCAATCTTTTTGGGTGCTGATAAACCACTGGTAAAAGAATATGTGGATGCTTTGGATACGCATGGTAAAGATGGATTAGGAGAAAGCTTCTTGCCTGAAATAGAAGGATATATACAAAATATCAATGCTCTTGAATTTTATGAAAACACATTGAGCACTACAAAATGTTCTGTCATTGCCTTAGGACCTTTGACAAACTTAGCCCATCTTGTTCAAAACAATACCAAGGCATTTGATCAGATAGAAGAAATCGTATCTATGGGTGGATCCTATAAATCACATGGAAATTGTTCGCCAGTGGCAGAATACAACTATTGGGAAGATCCAGAAGCCGCTAAGATCGTATATGAAAGATTTGCGAAAACAAATAAAAAGATCCATATGGTTGGTTTGGATGTAACAAGAAAAATTGTCTTAACACCAACACTTTTAGAATTTATGGAACGACTAAATCAAAAACAAGGATCTTTTATTCGCAAAATCACTAAGTTCTATTTTGATTTTCACTGGCAATGGGAACATATCATAGGTTGTGTAATTAATGATCCACTTGCAGTTGCCTATTTTATAGATCGTTCTCTTTGTTCTGGATTTGATGCTTATACAGATATTGAGACGGATGGAATTACAAGAGGGCAGAGTGTTGTGGATGCCTATGGATATTATCAAAAAGAAGCCAACACACATGTTTTAACACAAGTTGATGTCATGAGGTTTTTTATGCTTTTCTTAAAACGAATTCTAGATTGTAAAAAAGAAGATCTAGATTATTTGGATAAAATTTTAGGTGAAGAAAATGCTCGGTAAAATTAGTGTTCATAAAATCACCTTGATTGCCTTGGCTATCGTGATCAATATTGTGGGCTCTTATATTGCCTTAGTATTGCATTTACCTATTTATTTGGATAGTATGGGAACAATCATGACCGCAATACTATTAGGGCCTTTTTATGGTTTATTTCCAGGTGTTTTAAGCGCTTTGATCACGGGAATGACTTCAGATATCTATGCGTTTTATTATATGCCTGTAGGCATTGTATTAGGAATTGTGACAGGACTTGTTTTTCGAAGAAGAAACATATCTAACAAATTATTTATAAAGGCATTCTATATCAGTATTCCTGCATCTTTGATAAGTGCCTGTATTACAGCTAATGTATTTGGTGGAATTACGTCTTCTGGCTCTACTATGCTTGTTCAACTGTTGGCAAAAACTCCTTTGGGATTAACGTTAAGTTGTTTGATCGTACAGTTTTTTACAGATTATTTTGATCGTTTGTTAAGCTTATGGCTGGTACTTTCAGTCATAAAAAAACTGCCGGATTCATTCATAAAAAAGCTAGAACACTAAAAAAGATTCCTGTTGGATTAACGGGAATCTTTTAATGCATTATGGAGTATGAAGCAATTGAGGATATCTTATATTAATCCACTTCCAATTGAATCAAACCCTAAAGTTTGGATATCGAACTAAGGAGGTTCGCTTCAAAACGAGTGTATTTTAATTAAGATGAAAGAGCTTATAGTCACAATAGCATGATTATAGGCTCTTTATTAGGTAAGATAAAGTGAATAAAAAAAACTCCTTATAAAAGGAGTTATTGGATATTGGTGGAACTAATCTCTTTACAGACGAACTATGGATAGGTTCTATATTTTCGAGTGCTGCATCGATATATGTAATCGGTATATTGTCGATATTTAATCTCTTATCGCTGCCATTTAATATGAGATTTAAGTGATCGTCATATAAATATACCGAGTGAACGAAGATGTTGATAAGAGCTTTCTTTTGTTTGATATCAGTAACTGGTTTATTTGATATATAAGTTAGAAATGCCGTTATCTCATCTTCGCTCAAGACGATATCTTTCGTCTTTTCAATAGCTAATTCTTTTTCTAAATCAGCTTTATCCTTTTGCCTTTCTTCTAAGCGGGCAAGTACTAATTCTGATGCAGTTCCATATTCTAGTGCTTTAAATAGGTTGTTGATGGCTGTTTCGGTCTCATTAATCTTCTTTTTAAGATCTTTGATGACATAGGACCCCTCAGTCTTTTTACACTCATCAGCGATCATTTTAGTTAGGTATTTGATGCTTTCTTTATCAAGAAGTTTTAGGCAATATTCCACAACCATATCTTCTAAATAAGTCTTTTCAACGAGCTTTTTATCACACTTCTTTTTTCGAGCGTTCTTACAGATATAGTAATGATATGACCTATCAGTCTTACTTGTTCCGCTATAACCAGTCATCATTTCATTACAATGACCACAGAATAATTTAGTGGTCAATAGATATTCCTCCTTAGCTTTAGTTTGCGATTTAGTATACATATTCTTATCTAATCTTTCCTGTACCCTATAAAACAAGTCATCATCTATTATCCTTGGCATACCATCTTTGATCTCTTTGTCTTTGTAGATATAAATGCCAATATAGCGCTTATTCCTCAAGATATGGTTAAGACTATTAGGAGCGAAGTAATTATTTCTAGAAGTCTTTATTTGCCGCCTTTTTAGATCTTCAACGATCTCTTTTTTTGTTTCGCCTCTAGCATATCTTTTAAAGATCTCGACAACTATCTTAGCTTCATCTTCATCGATATAAAATTTACGATCTTTATCAACTTTATATCCAAGCCCAGGATTAGATCCCGTCGATAAACACTTTGATGCATTGATATCCATTCCTCGTCTTATCTTTTGTGATAACTCAGCTGAATAATACTCCGCCATCGATTCAAGGACACCTTCCATTAAGATACCCGATGCATCTTCAGAAATATTTTCTTTAGCTGATATTACTTTAATCCCATTCTTTTTAAGCCTAGATTTGTAGATAGCACTATCGATGCGATTTCTGGCAAAACGATCAAGTTGATAGACTAGTACTCCTTCGAAGGTCTTATTATCACTATCAGCGATCATCTTTTGAAATTCGATCCGATCACTTGTTTTAGCGCTTTGAGCACGGTCAATGTATTCGCCTATGACAGTATAGTCATGAGCTCTGGCATATTCATAGCAGACCTTTAATTGTCCTTCAATAGATTGTTCAGTTTGACTATGACTTGAAAAACGCGCATAGATGACTACCTTCATAGGCTAAAACCTCCTTTCTGTAGCTACATTATTGAATTAATCATTCACTTTGTCATTTGTGTCATTTACATCCTTGACAAGCTTTTCTTTTTGATATTCTTTATAAAACTTTTTACCATCATCGCTTTGATAAAACTTGATTGCTTCATCTTTTAGATATAAGGCTAGTGCATCTAGTATTACTGAAGGCAAGGTAATATCTTTTGCATCCATCATCGATCCCTACCTTTTTGTCTTTCCAGATATCTTTGATAATAAGCACAAGCTTTAATGATGAAATCTTCAAGTTCTTTATAAGTGCTGGCTTTAGGACGATAAGCTTTGATCTTATCTATAGGAAGCTTTAAGACTTCTTTTTGATTGCCTTTGGTTTCACTTAATATGGCAAAGATAGAATCTTTAGTAAGCATTTCATCTTTAAATAAAGCCTTTAATCTTTGTGCTTGTGATAATGACGGCGTGGCATCTAAATAGCCTATCTCTTCATAAACCATCATCTGTTCATCTTCTTTAAGATATGAAAGCTCAACTGCTGGTGTTAATGAGATATTGCCTTCATCGACCATTTTTAATAATTCTGGAATCAAGTAAGTCAAACGGATATAACGGTGTAGTGTTTCTTTACCAATGCCAAGTTTAGTAGCTAAATATTCATCACTTCTAAACTTCGTCTCATTTTGGGACGAAGTTAAATCACTACGATCACCTTGTCTTTTTAAAACATCTAACTTCATCTTATAAGCGAACGCCTTTTCGCTTGGTAGGATGTTTTCTCTTTTTAAGTTTGAATCAACCATCATCATAATTGCTTCTTCATCTGATAGATCTTTGATAATAACTGACGCTTCTTTAATCCCTAATCGCTTTAAGGCATCAAGCCTTCTGTGTCCTGAAATAACTTCATATTTACCAGCTGAAGAAATAGGTCTAACGATAAGTGGTTCAATGATCTTATTCTTCTTGATACTTGTCATAAGCTCCTCTAATTCTTCACCATCCCTTAATTTAAATGGATGATCTTCAAAAGGAGTCAATGAGGTAATATCAACATTCTTTATAACATCGTTCATTTTGATCTACTCCTTTGTATTCTGTTTTTAAGAAGGTATATAGACTACTAATACTTATTTTTTTGAGCTGGTAATAATCTCTAGTATTACTTCATCAGTATTAATACCTTCTTGTTTTGCGTGTTCATAAAATTTTAATTATCGACTTCATAAATGATGAACATAGATAATGCTTGGTTTACCTTTTCCTTGCCTTTTTCTTATGATCAATCCATTTGTTTCGAGTTCCTTAAATAACCTGATGATCTTATCGTGACCAAAGTTAAGCTTTTCTTTACATTCCTTGATGGTGAAGTATTGATAATATCTGCCGTGACTATCGATCCAACCGTTTTTGATACTCAAGCTATTACGATCTAAAAGTAAGCTATAAAGTACTTTGGCATCAGTAGAAATGTCTTTATACCTATCATCACTAAACAACACTTTCGGCAACTTATAAAAGCTATCGTTTTTCATATTGCATCACTCCCTTCACTTATTTAGACAAACGCCTCTAAAATGCACACCCTAAATGCATCATTAGAAGAGAATTTATTAATATCTCTTCACTTATTTAGACAAGCACACGTCAAATGGACACCCAAAATCAGCATTTATTGAAAAGATTTTTATATCTCTTCACTTGTAAGGACAGAAAACAAGCAAAGCGCAAGTCTGATTTAAAGATTTCTTCAAAGAAAATATGTCCTTCATAGTGTTTGGACAAAACAAGGGATAAGCGTAGGGTGCTTTGTACAAATTATTCTGATTTTACAGAAAGATAATCGATTCATACCGCATAGTAAAACTCGCAATATGTTGCGAGTTTATATTGATATATAGAGAGATTTTACTTATAATATTGTTAATGTTAGGAGAATTTTATGGCTGTTTCTTACGATAAGTTATGGAAATTGTTGATAGATAAAAAAATAAGCGCCTCTGAAATGCGAAAAAGAGCTGAAATAGCTCCAAATACCATTACAAGAATGAGAAAAGAACAAGAAGTATCACTAACAGTTCTAAGTAAGATATGCGATGTTTTAGACTGTGATTTTGGCGATATTATCGAATATAAAAAAGAACAAGATGTATAGGAGGTGATTTGTGCGTGATCGATATTATTGAACAAGAATTAACAAATCATTCCAAAGATCTTTTGGATATACTTTTATTTGATAGAACTACTAGAAAGAACATTTGTTGGGCAACCGATTACTATACCTCTTATGGTGCGGAATATATGCCACAAGAGCCAATCACCAAAGAATTGATTACTGGTCCTAATTCTCACTTGTTAAAGCCAAGAGTATTACGATCACTTGATGAAAAGAATTTAAGAACCAAAGATAAAGCTGAGGTTTTTACTCCTTCTTGGGTATGCAATGAACAGAATAATTTAGTTGATGAAGCCTGGTTTGAAAGAATAGATGTTTTTAATGTAGCTGATAGTAAAAATCAAATTTGGAAAGCTACAGAAGAAAAAATAGCCTTTCCTAAAGGCAAGACTTGGAAAAAGTATGTAGATGCTAAAAGGTTAGAAATCAGTTGCGGTGAAGCTCCTTATTTAGTCAGTAGATATGATACTGTCACAGGCAATGAAATTCCAATAAGTGAAAGAATAGGTTTATTGGATCGCAAATTAAGAGTGATCAATGAAAATACCGATAATGAAGATGAATGGTATAAATGGGCAATTCGTGCTTATCAAAGTACCTATGGCTATGAATATCAAGGAGATAATCTACTACTTGCAAGAGAAAATCTTTTGTACACTTTTATAGAGAATATGGAACACAAGTTTTCTAAAAAACCAAGCGATGAACAATTGATTGAGATAGCTAAGATCATCTCTTGGAATATATGGCAAATGGATGGTATAACGATGACTGCTCCATTTAGTGAAAGACCAAAAAATAATACACAAATAAGTCTTTTTGACTTTGATGATACAGTCAATTCTGAAGTTGAAGCTATTCCTTGCAAAATCTATGATTGGCGGAAAAACAATAGCTTAGAGTTTAGAAATTTATTAACGGAATAAGGTGATAGTATGCAGGAAATCAAATTAGAAAACATTATCATTGGTAGGGTTGAACCGCATATATATGCATTTACTACAGGAACTGTGCCGAATTATTTAAAAGTTGGTGATACTTATCGCCCTGTTTCTTTACGATTAAATGAATGGAAAGAACATTTCCCTGACTTAGAAAAGAAATATGAGGAAATCGCTAAAGTAAGCGATAACGTTTATTTCCGCGATTATGCTGTTCATCAGTATTTAGAAAATGATAAAAATTACGGTAGATTAACAAGAACCAATATTCCAAGCGGAGTTTATTATTCTAAAGAGTTTTTCAATAATGCAACTGAGCAAGATGTTGCTGAAGCGATTGAAGATATAAATGCTGACTTTCAAAATAATAACGGTAAGTACCAGTTTTATAATGCAGAAACACAATTACCTGAAACTTTTACCTATGCTAGAACAGAAACATATAAACCTCGCCCAAATCAGCAAGAAACAATAGATAGATTCAATACTGCACGTGCTAAAGGGCGTACTAACTTATTAATGTATGCAGTAATGCGTTTTGGTAAATCTTTTACCTCTATGTGCTGTGCCGTCGAAATGAAAGCTAGAATAGTTGTAATTGTTTCTGCTAAAGCCGATGTTAAAAACGAATGGAAAAGGACGGTTGAAAGTCATATTAAATTTGAAGATTATACTTTCCTAGATGGTGATGCTTTACGCAACGAAAATGCTATTAAGAAAGTTCTTAACCAAGGAAAGAACGTCGCTGTCTTCTTAACATTACAAGACCTTCAAGGAGATGCAATTAAAGAAAAACACAAAGAAGTTTTTGAGAACGAAATAGATCTATTAATAATTGACGAAACACATTTTGGAGCTAGAGCAGAAAAATATGGTCAAGTACTAAAAGAAATGGGAAAGGCTGAAGCAAAGGCAACAGTAAATAAAAAAGATTCAGATGACTATATAGAAGCTAAAGATGCCAATGATCAAATTAACAAAGTTTTAAAGGCAAAGATAAAATTACACCTATCAGGAACCCCTTATCGTATATTAATGAGCAGTGAATTTACTCAAGACGACATTATTGCTTTTTATCAGTTCTCAGATATTGTTAGGGATCAAGAAGAATGGGATAAAGATAATATTTTATCTGATGACATTAAAGAGTGGGACAACCCATACTATGGATTCCCACAAATGGTACGTTTTGCATTTAATCCAAACGAATCATCTCGTAAACGATTAGAACAACTAAGGCAAAAGGGCGTTTCTTATGCTTTTTCTGCTTTATTAAGGCCAAAATCCATCACTTTGGATGACGGTAATCAATATAAAGAATTTATATACGAGAAAGAAATTATTGATCTTCTTGAAGTAATTGATGGTTCAAAAGAAGAAGATGGCTTACTAGGATTTTTAAATTACGACAAAATAAGAGAAGGCAATATGTGCAGACATATTGTAATGGTATTGCCATACTGTGCTTCTTGCGATGCGATGGAAGAACTTATACACAAAAATGTCGATAAATTCAAGAATTTAAACGACTATGAAATAATTAATATATCTGGTCTTAAAGTCGAAGGTTCTCTTGGAGATTCAAGAAAAATAAAAGAACATATCCACAAATGCGAAGAAGAAGGCATTAAAACCCTCACTCTTACAGTAAACCGTATGTTAACGGGCAGCACTGTAGAAGAATGGGATACAATGATTTATCTAAAGGATACAGCTTCTCCACAAGAATACGATCAAGCTATTTTCCGGCTTCAAAATCAATATATAAAGAAGTATGTTGATAATAATGGAAATGAAATCAAATACAATATGAAACCTCAAACTTTGCTTGTTGATTTTGATCCTAACAGAATGTTTGCAATGCAAGAACAAAAGGCTCAAATTTATAATGTAAATGTTGATGAGGCGGGGAATAGCAAGCTAGAAGATCGCTTAAGAGAAGAGCTACGCATTTCCCCGATAATCACAATGAACAGTGACAAGATTGAACAAGTTGAAGCTTCAGATATTATTGCTGTAGTTAGTGAGTATTCTAAAAACAGAGGCGTAGCTGAAGAAACATTAGAAATTCCAGTGGATTTGTCACTATTAGATATCGATTTGATCTATCACACTATCAGCAATGAAAATGAGCTTGGCTCCAAAGAAGGTTTAACCATAAAAGCTAATCAAGGCGATGGCCGAGAGATTGAATTTGATTCAGAAGATGAAGAAACTCCGATTGAAAATGACAATCCAACAACAGAAACAACCAACACTCAAACAACAGGTAATAAGGGCGAAGAAAACAAACACGATCCCGTTAAACAATTCCGTTCTTATTATGCCAGAATACTATTTTTTGCCTTTTTAACAAAAGATATTGTTATTTCTCTTGAGGATGTTATTTCAGTCATTGATACGCAAAATAATGCGAGAATCGCTAAAAATATAGGTATCTCTAAAAATGTCTTGGAATGTATTCAAAACAACATCAACAAGTTTATTCTTCGTGATCTCGATTATAAAATCTATAACTTAAATAGGTTATCTAACGATAGCACAGTCGAACCTATAGAAAGAGCAAATATTGCAATTAAAAAGTTTGGTAGATTAGGTGTATCAGAAATTATTACTCCTCAAAATATATGCGATGATATGGTTAATCTTATTCCAGATAATTGCTATATTAATGCAATAAATAAAGGCAATAAAATTCTTGATATGGCGGGTAAAGTTGGAGAATTTGCAGTAGCTATTTATCAAAAGTATGTTAACCTTGGGTACGACATAGATTCGATAAAAGACACTATTTATACAATCCCCACCTCTAATACAACATATGAATTTACTAGAAAAGTTTATGAGGTTTTGGGACTCAACATTAATAACATTGCAATGAAATTCAATTCATATGATTTGTTGAAAATCAAGGACGAAAACGATGAAATGGATTATTTCAAAATAATTGAAATTTTAAAGCAAAACAAAACTTTTAGCGATATTTCGATTAAAGATGTAATAAAAATGAAAGGGGATGAACATAAAGTGAAATTTGATGCAATCGTAGGAAATCCGCCTTACCAAATTATGGATGGGGGAGGCGTAGGAACAAGTGCTATTCCTGTTTATAATTTATTCGTAACTTTATCTAAAAAATTATCCTCGAATTATGTGTCTATGATCACTCCTTCTAGATGGTTTTCAGGAGGTAAAGGACTAGATGATTTTAGAAATGAAATGTTAAATGATAAAACTATTTCTAGATTGGTTGATTTTTTTGATGCAACCATATGTTTTCCAAATGCAGATATTTCAGGCGGAGTAAATTATTTCCTAATGGATAAAAATCATAATGGAAATTGCAAAATAACAAACTATCTTAATAGCGATATATCCGTCATGAATCGTCCTTTATTGGAAAACAATCAAAAAACTTTTATTCGTTTCAATCAAGCTATATCTATATACAGGAAAGTGTGGAACAAAGAACAAGCTTCCTTTGAGAGTTTAGTAAGCACAAGAAAACCTTTTGGACTAAGTTCAAAAGTAAAAATAACTAAAGATTCATCATCAGGAATTAAGATTTATGCTTATCCTAATAATGGGTATATAGATTTGAATAACATTACATCAAATGTTGGAAAAATTTATGAATATAAAGTATTTATAGCAAAGGCGTATGGAGAAAGAGGAAATTTCCCATATAACGTTATAGGAAAACCATTCATTGGCGAACCTAATAGTTGTTGTTCAGAAACCTACTTGTTAATTGATTCGAACAACGACAAGAGAATAGCTGAAAATATAATTTCTTATATGAAAACTAGATTTTTTAGATTTTTTGTACTATTTAAAAAGAATACACAAAACGCGCCTAAAAACGTTTATGAATGTGTTCCAATTCAAGATTTTAGCAAATCTTGGACAGATGATGAATTATTTAAAATGTACGGTATGACTAGAGAAGAAATATCGTTTATAAATTCTATGATTAAGCCAATGGAGTAGAAAGGAGACATTTATGAGTGTAGTATTAAAAAAATTATCTTCTGAAGATAAACTTGCTTACCTAATAAAACCAATATTAATAGTTTTGCAGGAAGCGGGTGGCAAATTAGATAGAACTGAAATAAAAAACAGAATCTCTGATTTGGATGAACAAATTGCTGAATTTGCTGAAGTAGTTAAAACCTCAAAATCAACAGGCAATACCTATAAAGAATTCAACTTTAAATTCAATTTTGCATTAAAAAATCTTTCTTTTGTTGAATACTTAACATACACTAAATCTAATCCAACAGTTACGTTGACAGATAAAGGTTTGAATGTTGATGTTGAAAAGTTGGATGTAGATAAAGAGATAATGATACCATCAAAAAAGTTTTGGAAAGAGTTAAGCGAAAAAAACAAAAAAGAGCATAACTGTTCTGATGAGACGTCCGAAGCTGAAGTTGACGAATCAATGTCTCAAGATCAAATCTTAATTGATTTTAAAGAAAAGCTATTGAATTCAATCGCCCAAATGAGTCCTAAAAAGTTTGAAGCTTTCTCTCGTGCTTTGCTTACAAAAATGGGTGTAGAGTTCACCGAAAAAGGAGTTCAAGTAAGCAATGATGGCGGTATAGATGGATATGGTTACCACAAAGATATTGATGACTTCAGAACAACAAGAGTAGTCATTCAATGTAAAAGATACAATGCAGGACCTGTCAGTGAACCCGATATAAATCAGTTTTTAGGAGCGATGAATAAATTTCAAGCTGATTATGGGGTATTTATCACCAATAGTCGTTTTACAAACAGCGCAAGGGTTGCTGCTAGAGAAGGCTCACCAATTACTTTAATCGATGGTAATGATCTTGTCGAGTTAGTAATAAAATACGAGTTATACATTACACCAGTTACAACATACGTTCTTGATGAATTCTATAATGAATGACACAACTAACTTCTTTTATGGTCTTAGGGATAATCCCTAACGAGTGGTATTTATGGTACCTGTCCATAAATACACTGCTCGCTATACTATTACCGTTTATGGAAGTATGTCCATAAATGGTCTGCTCGCTAAGATTAACCAATCATTAGTTAATCGAAATAAAATGACAGTAAAGAAAGAGATTTGAAGATAACTTCTCTTATCAATACTGTCGCTTTTGTTAGGCTTCTTAACGATAAATCACATCAGCTAAGACAATTTCTCTGGCACGATTTTGGATATTATTCATCATTTGAACCCATCTAAATGGATCTGTCGCTTTTAGTTTTTCATCCACTTTCTCTTGAGCTTTTAGTGAATTTATTAATGATTCATAAAGCTCATTAGCTTCGTCTTCAACCAATTTTATATGCTGTAACAGCTGTTGTTTTGTCAAAAGATTGTAGTAAATGATCCTATGATTTTCCTTGAGATAGTCTTTATATCTTCTTCCGAAGAAACCCATTTGATATTCGTCTTGGTTGCTAAACCTTAGTGTTGGAATGTCATAATCGTTGATTCTTTCATATTGGATTGCCATAGTATTGTTACCTCCTGCAATCACTATACTCGGTATATCTTTATCAATCGAGGATGTAAATGACGGCGTTAAATATATTTAACTTTCTATAACTATTTTTAGTGTTCCTTCTATAGGGTTGGATAAATTTCTAGCGCCAATTTTATATTTTACCTCTGTATCCTTAATATCTGTATTAGCCTTGATCAGTATCCTCAGATCTTCATCAAAAATATCAGTTAATGTTTTATGACGAATCTTATCGTGACAAAACTCAGCTACAATGCAATTCCCATCTGCATATACATTCGGGTAATTATAATTTGTGACCTTAACATTTTGATAAAGTAAATTGTTTGAGTGTGGTTCATCATAAATCTCTTGTGAGATAACAAATACAGTAGAATCAAAGAACAATTCAATCTTAACATCTTCCAAAAATTCTGTCCCATCGTTATATATCTTACAATTGAATTTTATAGAATTTTCTTCGAATAGATAATAACAATCATCTTCATAATAGATGCTTTTAAGGTTACCAATTTCATTCAATATTTCCACTTTATTTTGATAGACAGGAAGATTTGTAAGGCTGTTATACCCTGTCCTAATGCTTTTGTTTGTATCATTGAATTCTCCGTAAAAGCCGATACCTATAGATGCGATTTTTTCTAGTGGCGTTAGTTCAGAGCTTTCCTTCTCATTATTTGCATTGTATCTATTATCTAGTTTTTCTATAAGATTTTCCATTTCTTTTTTTCTTATCTCTGAAGGGAAATTTTCTTTCTTTATATTGCACTTTGGCAAATTAATTGAATTTTTAAGTTCTTTTCCGAACCCTATGATAATTTTATTATTAAAGGCAACTTTTCGTTTAAAATCGATCATTTTGTCTAAATCTTCTCTGGTTGCTCTCGATTGCCTTGATCCCTTTCTTATCCATATATCGCCTTTAACAAGGGGTTGATAATCCTTCTTCATCATATATGGTTTGTTGTCGTTATCAGCAATTTCGATAATTCCCAATGTTTTATCTTTGAAATTATAGGGGTAGTATTTGAAGTTGACATTCGGCTCAATGTTATCTTGAATGATGTTTTCTAAAGTTGCTTGATCTGTAATGTTATTAAGCCCTATAAATTCTTTGCTACCATCCGGCTTATGCTTAACACCTAATATAATTCTTTTTACATCAGGGTTTAGTGCATTAGCCATCGATAAAACATCCTTTATAAGCGAAGAATAACTAGACTTTTTATATTCTTCTTTCTTAAAATCTAGATTTGTACTCTCTCCGTCATTTTCAATAATATCGTCTATATTCAATGCTTCATACCTCCATACTATATTTGCTGAAAAATGCCTGTGCTTAATGACTATATTATATATTAAAAAGATCGCCTTTTTAGCGATCCTTTATGTTTAGACTAACTCTTATCGCAAATCCGCCAGGGAAGAAATAAGTGTTCGTCAGATACTCGTATGGTGGAGCGTAGGAGGATCGAACTCCTGACCCCCTGCGTGCAAGGCAGGTGCTCTCCCAGCTGAGCTAACACCCCAAGTGCTTAATTATTTTATCAAATTTACAGAAAATTTCAAGAGTATATGTTAAAATAATTACACAAAATTAATTGGAGGTATTATGTCCACACAAAAAACAATAGCTGATAACAGAAAGGCTCGACACGATTATGAATTATATGACCGTTATGAAGCTGGGTTAGAGCTTAAAGGAACTGAAATAAAAAGTATACGTCGAGGAAAAGTTCAACTAAAGGATAGTTATATTAGTTTTTACAATAATGAAGCATATATTAAAGGCATGCATATATCACCATATGAATTTGGGAATATTTTTAATCATGACGAAACAAGAGACCGAAAATTACTTTTACATAAAAAAGAAATTCGAAAACTCTATCAAGACACCCGTATCAAAGGGTATACAGTTGTGCCTGTAAGATTGTATTTATCCAAAGGGTTAGCTAAACTTGAAATTGCTTTGGCCAAAGGTAAAAATCTTCACGATAAACGTGAAAGTCAAAAAGCGAAAGACGCAAAGAGAGAAATCGAAAAAGCCTTGAAAAATCAATATTAGTATGATATTTTAAGGTTCATGGGGATGTTCAGGCATTCGATGAGTAATCGTTTGGATTCAACCACAGCCGCAAAGGACATGCGTAATAACCAACTTAAATTTAAACGCTAAATCAAAAATTGCTAATGTATTTGGTGCAAACCAGAGCATGGCTTTCGCTGCTTAATTAGTCTACGTTTGACTTGCAGCCTGCCTTATTATAAGTTTGCTTCTCTTTAATAAGGAATGTGTAAAGACAAAGAAGATAGTAGAAGATATTGGCTTGATATCTTTTATGAAACTCTAAAGCCGCCCCATTTGTGATCATGTCCATCTGATGCAAATGGTTAATGTGATGGAATAAGCTGTAAACGTTGTCTCGTGGGACATTACTTAGACAGGGGTTCAATTCCCCTCATCTCCACCAATAGAAAATGATCCCTTTAAATATAAAGATAAAGATGTCAACCAATGAAGTTCGGTTGACATCTTTTTTGGATAAAATAATTTGACTAAAACCAATGTTTTTTCTTAAAGTAAATAACTAGAGATATACAAACAAGAATGCTTATAAGGATAAAGATGGGATAGCTGTAAGGGCTATTAAGTTCATACATATGTTTAAAATTCATTCCATACCAGCCAACCATTAAGGTTAATGGTAGGAAGATTGCGGTGATTAATGTAAATACTTTCATGATATGATTTTGCTCAATATCAATTTGCGATTGATATGCTTCGCGCATTTGTGTTACATAATCACGTAAACTGGATACACTTAGCTGTAAATGATCAATTCGATTGTGTATGATCGTTAATTTTCGCAAAGATTCCGAATCAAATAATTTATTTTCATTTTCCAAAAATCCATCGAAAATGACTTGTAACTGATTATAATAATGTTTTAAATGCAAAAGCTGTTTTCTGAATTTAATAATTTGATCCAAGTAATCATTTGTTTTGTTTTGGAGAGCATGATCTTCTGTATCTGTAATTGATTCTTCAAATTTATCAATGTATTCCATATCGTTTGCAATAAGATTTATAAAAAATAAACGAAGTAGTTCAATATTGTCTTTTTTTTGATTATCGTTGAAAAGTTGTGTAAATTGTTTATATAGATGTGAATTTTCGATAAATATGAGCAAATTGTCATTATCTAAAAAAATAAATATTTTTTTTAATTGATTTCCTTTAGGTTTTAGACTATAGCTTTGAAAATTTATCAAAATGAACGAATCATAGGATTCGAAAACGAAAGCAGAGTGTTTTGTTAAATATTTGCTTAAAATAGATCGAATATAAGCGGGTAGAGAAGAGTCTTGGATTTTTTCGTATTTAAATATTTTTTTCATGATTTATGTATCCTCTGTTATAAATATAGCATATATTTTAGTTCATGGAATCTTATACTTAATATAAAATGTTGTTATTTCTCAAACATAATATAAAATGGAAGAGGACAAAACGGAAAGGAAGTTGATTATGAAGTTTAGTGACATTGATTTTTCAGCTATTTCTAGAATGATGGATTCAATGAGTGATGAAGAAAAAGATCGTTTGAACAATATGGCTCAGGAAATGATGGATAATATGAAGAATGAACAGGAGCCTGAGCAGGAAGAAGACATGTATGCATTTTATGGAATCAATGAAGAAGACTACAAAGATGTGCCAGGTATCGTTTTAGATCAAATGGAAGCAGCAAGTGATCTGGAAGTTTATTATGAAGATGTAAAAGATGAAGATTTTAGTGCTTCGGTATTATTCTTATCTAAATCTGTATTAAATATGCTTAGACATTATCATTTTTCTGTATATAAAAGTGTTTTGGAAATTTCAAAATTCTCAAATCCAAACATGACTACAATTTATGATTTCTTGTATCCGTTGATGAATGATGCAACGATACAAAAATTGTGTGATGAAGGATTTGGGGAATCAAGTATGTGGATAGAACATCGCTCTATGTTACAACAAATTTACATGGCTTTAAATCGTGCAGAGTATGATTTCATTAATTATGAAACACTTCAGGAAATAAAATCAATTTTGTTTGACAAGAATGGTTTATTAAATATCACAAAACTCATTTAACACAAAAATAGTGCTCTGGCCAGCACTATTTTTGTAATAATAATTAAATTAGGAGAGAGATATATGAAAAGGAATATGTTTATTAATGAGCTTTCCTTGAGCTCACTTATAGTCTATGAAAATCTAGTGTTTTTAATATCAATTTTCTATGGTAAAAAATGTGAGTTTTGATTAAAATATGGAAAATATTCGAAGTTTTTATCTTCAAAATATGGTATTTCTTAAAAATAAATTATATGGGAATCCCTTTCAATTTGTTGGTTTATTAAATTCTTTAAACATCAAATATTTTTTACATGGTTTAAGCGTTTTCATCGCATTTTTTTGTTTTCTAGCTCATTTATGTGTGTTATATTTATAGTGAATTAAAATGTTTGTTAAAGTTCTACGGAGGACAAAATTATGGTTAGAAGAATTGGGATTTTAACATCTGGTGGGGACTCACCAGGAATGAATGCTGCTATTCGCGCTGTAACAAGAGTTGGTTTAAATAGTGGCTTGGAAGTATTTGGTATTTATAACGGTTATAAAGGAATGGTAGAAGGATATATTGAACCATTAACTCGTGAAACCGTTGGTGAAATTGTGAATCGTGGCGGAACCGTTTTAGGGTCTGCAAGATTGCCAGAATTCAAAGATATTGAAGTTCGTAAAAAAGCAATTCATCAGTTGAAGAAACGTGGAATTGAAGCTGTCGTTGTTATCGGCGGGGACGGTTCTTATCGTGGAGCCTTATCTTTGACTGAAATGGGAATCAATTGTATCGGGCTACCTGGTACGATTGATAATGATATTACTTGTACGGATTATACGATTGGATTCCAGACAGCTCTAGAAACAGTTGTAGAAGCAATCGATAAATTGCGTGATACTTCAAACTCTCATCATCGTTGCTCTATTGTAGAGGTTATGGGTAACCGCTGTGGAGATTTGGCGTTATGGTCTGGTATAGCTTGTGGAGCCGAAATTATTGTAACAAGCGAAACTGGATTCGATGAAGAAGATGTTTTAGACAGATTACGCGATTTAGATTTGATTCGTAAGAAAAAACATGCTATTGTCGTTATCAGTGAAAAAATCACTGATGTCGACCAGTTTGCAAAAAAAGTCAGTTTAAATACAGGTTTTTCAGGAAGGGCAACTGTATTAGGACATATTCAGCGAGGAGGATCACCTTGTCCATTTGACCGTCTATTAGCTTCTCAGATGGGAGAAAAAGCCGTAGATCTATTGATGCAGGGAATTGGTGGACAGTGCATCTGTATTCGCAACAATGAAATCGTAGCGATTCCAATTGAAAAGGCTTTGAGCATGCCTCAGGAATCACGAAAACCATTGATGAATTTGTTCGAAAGACTGGTATAGTTATAGGAAAGGAAAAAGGAAGAAGATATGATGGATAAGAAAACTAAGATTGTATGTACAATTGGGCCTGCTAGTGAAAGCAAGGAAGTTCTAACAAAACTTGTAAATGAGGGTATGAATATTGCCCGTTTGAACTTCTCACACGGAAGCTATGAAGAACATGGCAACCGTATCAAATTGATCCGTGAGGTATCAAAAGAAACAGGAAAACCTATTGGTATCCTGTTAGATACAAAAGGTCCTGAAATTCGTTTAGGTGATTTTGAAAACGGTGGATGCGAATTTAAGGAAGGCGACATCGTTAGAATCGTTAAAGAAGAAGTTTTAGGAAACCATGAACGTTTTACAATTCGTTGTCCAGAAGTGTTTAACGATGTTAAAGCGGGAGACTACATCTTAATGGATGATGGTAAAATGAAAGTTACGATCCAGGAAGTTAGCGAAGGAGAAATGACAGTTCGTGTTGAAAACCCTCATTTCCTAAAGAGTCGTAAAGGATGTAACTTACCAGGCATTATTTTGAGTATGCCATTCATTTCTGAAAAAGATGAAGCAGATATTCGTTTTGGATGTCGTCAGGATATTGATTATATTGCAGCTAGCTTTACTCGTCGTAAAGAAGATGTCTTGAATTTAAGAAAGATTCTGATCGATGAGAAAAAAGATGCAATTCAGATCATTCCAAAAATCGAAAACCAGGAAGGATTTGATAACCTTCGTGAGATCCTTGATGTAAGTGATGGTGTCATGGTAGCTCGTGGTGACTTAGGTGTTGATGTTTCTTTGGAATTGGTTCCAATTTATCAAAAACGCATCATTCGTGTTGCAAATGAATTAGGTAAACCAGTCATTACTGCAACACATATGTTAGAGAGTATGCAGACGAACCCTAGACCAACACGTGCTGAAGCTAGTGACGTTGCTAATGCAATTATGGATGGTACAGACGGTATCATGTTGTCTGGGGAATCTGCTGCAGGTAACTACCCAGTAGAAGCGGTACAAACGATGCATAAGATTGCCGTTGCAATTGAACCGATGATTGATTATAAAAAACGTTTAAAAGATGCAGTTAGTTCTAGTGAAAGATCTTTAAATGATGCTATTGGTATTAGTGCTGCTGATACAGCTTTGGCAATCGATATCAAATGTATCATTGCCTTTACACAGAGTGGTACAACCGCAAGAAGAATTTCTCGCTTTAGACCAGTTGCACCAATCATTGGTGTATGTTTCGATGAAGTTACACAAAGAGCAATGTTGCCAATCTTTGGTGTAGATCCATATGTTTCTGATATTCAGAATACGAAAGAAAACGATATTGATCTAGCTCGTAATATCGCTTTGATGAAAGGATATAAACATGGTGATTATGCAATCGTAGTTGCCGGATATCCAGTAGGACAAGGTTCTACAAACATGATGCGTATCATTCAGCTGTAATAGAATGCAATTATGCCGTAGGTGATTTACCTACGGTTTTTTAGTAGATTTACGAAAAAAAGCTGTCTTATTCGACAGCTTTTAACGATTCGACCATTTGAATCTGTTTTAATTTTCTTTGCATAACAAGATTTATAATGATGGCAAATACCATGGTTAACGCAAAACTTATGACAAAGGATATTGGTTTAATGGTTCGACCAAACATAACATCATCCATTTCTGCAAGGTTCATGATCAAGTTATGTAAGAAGATTCCAACTATCAAACCGACTGCAGCACCTATCATAGTCAATAGAATGCTTTCACGATTAACATATTGGCTTGTTTCTCGGCTTGTAAATCCTAATACTTTGATCGTTGCAATTTCTCTAGTTCGCTCTGAGATGTTGACGTTACTTAAATTGTATAAGACAACGAAGGCAAGTGCGGCTGCTGAGATAACTAGAACTACAACGACCATGGATATACTGGCAATCATGTTTGTGAAGTTTTCTTGTAGTGAAGAATAGAATGTTACACTATCAACCCCATTAATATCCATCAATTTTTGACCTAACTGATGTTCGAAATCGTCCGATGTATCATTGGTCTTTAATAGATAAGTTTTAGTAAGTTCGGCATTTGAATTCCATGTATCATACAAATCTCTTGTAACATAAATATTATGTCCAACATAGTTTTCGTAGATGTCGGTGATCTTCACTTCAATTTCGTTATCATTTGCATCTTTAAAGGTGATTGTGTCACCAATGCCTTTTTCCATTTTCTCTGCCATCTTTTGTGAGATAACAGCGCCTTTTGAATTGAGGCTTACTTCTTGATCATCGTTGATTGATTTAAGTGTTGTGAAGTCTTTAAGCAGGTTTTTATCATCTACGATATGTACGGTTACAGAGGCATCTTTATCAGCAATGTTTGCTGTTACTGGAAGTGTATCTTCTTCCATGATATCTGTAACACCTTTTTGCTTTTTCAACGTTTGTTCAAAATTATCGTCAATATTTGAGACATTGATTGATGCTTCAAAATGATTGATAACTTCGTATTGTTGGTGAACAATATCAGAAATACTATCGTTGATGCCAAAACCTGCAACCAATAAGGCACTGCATCCCGCGATTCCGATTACGGTCATGAAGAAGCGTTTCTTATATCTAAATATATTACGAGCTGTAACTTTTCTTAAGAAAGAAAGATGGTTCCATATAAATGGAATACGCTCCAAAATAATTTTCTTACCAATTTTGGCTGCTTTTGGGCGCATTAATTGGCTTGGAACTTCTATCAATTCGCTGTAAATTGAATATAGAGTCGCAAGTAATGTAATACCTATTACAGATCCGGATGCGACTAACATTAATCCTGGTTGGAAAGCGAATTTAATCGTTTCTAGATTATATAAAGTATTCCAAGCAGTAAAGATGACGTACGGGAAGAGAATCATTCCAACTAAACATCCTAAAATGCTTCCAAGAATACTTGCGATTAATGCATATAGAAGATATTTTGAAGAAATCTGCACCTTTGAATATCCTAGAGCTTTTAAGGTGCCAATTTCATTACGTTGTTCATCTACCATTCGTGTCATGGTTGTCATACATACCAAGGCAGCGACTAAGAAGAAGAATACAGGGAACACTTGTGCAATACCATCCATTCGATCAGCGCAGGCACCATAATCACGATATGAATAATGAGAATTACGGTCTAATGTGATCCATTCTGCTTCAAGTTTATCGATTTCACTTTGAGCATCATCAATCTTTTGCTGGTTTTCTGTTTTTTCGGTATTCAATTGATTCTGACTTTGTTCCAGTTCACTTAATGATGAAGACAATGTATTTTTCGCATCATTTAATTGAGCTAAACCACTCTCATATTCAGCTTGCCCGGAAACGAGTTCGTTATAGGCAGCATTTAATTGATCTCTTGCGGCATATAATTGATCTCTTTGGGCGATTAATGTTGGTTTTTGTGCAATACCACTATTGATTTGGTTTATTGCATTCTGGAGTTGAGTTTGTGAGTCAATTAAATAATCATGTTCTTCAAATAATTGATTTGCCTGTGCTATTAGATTATTTGCCTGTTCAAGTTGAGCTTTAAGCTCTTCAGTTTCTCCAGTTTCATCTATGATTCTTTGAATGTTATCTCTATAAGCTACGAGCTGGTCATAGTATTGAATTGCAAGATTGTAATAATCTTCCATTTGAGCTAGTCCGTTATTTACAGATTCTAGATTAGCTTGAAGACCAGGCAGGCTAGCCTCACCTTGTTCAATTTGTGCTATAGCTTGTTCAAGTGTTGGGATGTTATCTAATACGGTTATATTTTGGTAATATTCAGCCCATCCGCTATCTAACTGTGCTTTAGCACTTACAAGTTGTTGCTCGTTAGATTGAATCTCGGCATAACCGTCTTGAATTTGTGCATATCCATCATCAATCTGTGCTTGTGCATCATTAATTTGTTCATCAAGTTCTTTTTGTGCATCGTCAATTTCTTTTTGGTTTTCAGCGATTCTAGCATCGATTCGATCATCGGCAATAGCTTCAATTTTATCGACAACAGGTTCAACTAAATCGAAGTAGGCATCATCATATGTGTTGATATCTTTAGCTCCTTTAACTGTTACATCGATTTCAGTAAAATAATCAACTTTGATGTTTGAATCTTTTACATACATGAAGTTGCCAACTTCACCATTGCCAATGGATGAAGAGCCTTTTTCATAACTCAAATAATTTGGGTTGTAACAAGTTCCAACGACTGTATACTCTGTGTTCTTTAATGTATCTGATAGATCATCTTCTGTTCCGCTGGTAAGGGTGATCGTATCTCCAATTTCAAAATTGCCAAAGAGCTGGTTTGAGACAGATCCAGCTTCAATAATACATTCGTTTTCTTTTTTTGGCATTCTGCCGTCTACTAGACGAACTTTGTTGATGGATTGATCATCGGCCAGAGAAATGACTTTCATGACAAGTTGTGTTGAATCTTTTTGCGTTAGTGTGTCAATAGAGAATACAGCTTCTGCATCTTCAACACCATCTATTTTTTTGATTTCTTTTAGATCATCTTGAGTAAGTCCTAGAGTGGAATAGACTTGAATATCTTGAACATTGTATTTGTCAAAGTATTGATCAGCACTATACTTCATATCGGGTGCACTGGCTTTGACACCTGCAAAGAAGGCTACACCAATCATAACGATACATAATATTGAGAAGAATCGTCCAAATGAATGGCGTATTTCCTGCAGAATGTTCTTAAAAAATACTTTAGGCATTAATACTCGATCCTGTCTACATCCATTGGGTTGTCATTGATTTCAATGCTTTCAATCTTTCCACTTTTTACTTTAATGATCTTATCGCCAATAGGTGTTAAGGCTAAATTGTGTGTGATAACAATAACTGTTTTTTTCTGCTTCCTGCATGTATCCTGCAAGACTTTCAAAACTTGTTTACCAGTCTGATAATCAAGAGCTCCGGTTGGTTCATCACACAGGAGTAATTTTGGGTTTTTCGCTAGAGCTCTTGCGATGGCAACACGCTGTTGTTCACCACCAGAAAGCTGGCTAGGGAAGTTGTTGATTCTTTCTTGCAGACCTACAGATTTAATGGTTTCTACGATATCAAGAGGATTTTTACAAATCTGAGTTGCAAGTTCTACATTTTCTTTAAGTGTTAGATTTTGAATCAAATTATAGAACTGGAAGACAAAACCAACATCATATCTTCTATAAAATGTCATTTCTTTGTCTGAATAGCTAGAAATCTCTTTGCCATCTACAACGATTGTTCCTTCACTGACCGTATCCATACCACCTAATAAATTTAATATAGTACTTTTTCCTGCTCCAGAAGCACCGGCAATAATGACAAATTCTCCTTCATTGATCGTAAAAGAAACTCCGTCTAAGGCGTGAATCTTTATTTCACCCATTGTATATGTTTTTTTAACATTTTCAAACGTAATAAAACTGTTCATATGAGTACCTCTATTGTTTATTGCTATAACAATTATAACACAGATACATACTGGATAATTTGTGAAAATATCAAATTGTCTTGTATTCAAAATCGTGGTAGTATGGAACTATTAAAGAGGTGGATTATGAAAGTAAAAGTAATAACAGATAGCGGATCTGGTCTTACTAAAGAACAGGCTGCAGAATATGGATTAGATTTTTTACCTTTACAGGTTATTATTGAAGACAAAGCATATTTGGATGGTATTGATCTAACTGTTGAAGAACTTTATGATTTTATAGATAGAGGGTTCCTTCCTCAAACGAGCATGCCTCCATTAGGGATGATCGAAGAAAAATTTGATCAATATAAAGAAGAAGGCGTAACCGATGTTGTATTGATTACATTATCCAGTGGTCTTTCTGGAACCAATCAGGCAATTCAGGCTTCAGCGAAATGGCGTGGTATCAAGATGCATACTTTAGATATCTATACAACGTTAGCTGTTGAAAGATATCTCGCGATTTCTGCAGCTAAACTTGCCCAGGATAACGTACATCCAGATGAAATCGTTGCACGATTAAAGGATAGTGTTGATAATTCGCAAGGATTTTTGATTTGCCAAGATTTAGACCATCTATCTAGAGGTGGACGATTAACTCCAATGGCGGCAAAACTAGGTGGAATGTTGAAAATTCGTCCAATTCTAGAGGTATCTAAGAATACAGAAGGAAAAGTAGACGTATGTGATAAGGTTCGTACTACTTCTAAAGCAGTAAAAAAAGCTTGTTCTTTAGCGATTAAAGCGGTTAAAGATATCAAAGATTATGAGTTGTTTGTCATGGACTCAAGAGATGAACAAGAAGCATTGAACATGCTAGAAGAACTGCATGCAGAGTATGGTGATATAACGATTCAAAGACAGCCTATTTGTGCAGTTATCGCTTCTCATACGGGATTACATGCAGTTGCTGTACAGTACGTTAAGAAAGTTAAAGGTGTTTAAAAATGAAAGTGGCATTTGTAACAGATTCAGGGACAGGCATTGCTCCAAGCAAGATGATGGAGAAAGGAATTTATTCTCTTCCTTTGCAGATAGAGTGCGAAGGCGTTTCATATGATGAATATGAAACGATTACATATTCTACCGTCATTGAAAATCTTCATGCCCAGAAATTGATGAAGACGTCTTTGCCAAAACTTGGAAAGATTCAAGACATGTTTGAAGAAATCAAGAATCAAGGGTACGATGCTGTTTTCTGTGTTCCAATTTGTAAAGGGTTATCTGGCACGATGGATGCAATGGAGATGATAGCAAATCAAGTTGGTTTAAAATTCTATGGCGTCGATTGTTATGTAACAGCTGTTCTGCAAGAAAGAATGATCGAAATTGCTAAAGAAATGTATGAAGCCAATGTTACTGTTGAAAAAATAATGGAAAGATTAGAACGTATGGCTGAAACTTGCGAGACAGTTCTTCTTTGTGATGATCTTCAACATATGAAACGCGGAGGGCGATTAACTCCAATGGCAGCTACACTTGGCGGATTACTGAAAATCAAACCGGTCTTACATATTAATAAGGACACTGCTGGTAAAGTAGATGTTATGGATAAAGTTAGAACAATGTCCAAAGCTCAAGATAAGGTTATTGAACACTTACGGAATATAGGTGTTAACAAAGATTATACGATGGTTGTTGCACATGTTGATGTAGCTAAGGCAGCCAAAGAATATGCCGCAAAGATTGAGTCAAGAATTGAAGGCAGCAAAGTAAAGATCATTGATCTTGTATCTGCAGTTGGGATTCATACTGGACTTGGTTGTCTTGCGGTGCAGGTGTTTAATGAAAATGTTTAATAAGTAAGAAAACGTATCCAGAAGGATGCGTTTTTTTGTGGCACTAAAAAAGCGTTATTGGTTGATTTCAATAACGCTAATCTAACTTTGTAACTTTATTAAAGAAGTAATAACCAATCAGGAACATGACTGAAATCACCGCAACACCAAGATTTTGATGCCCGGTTAATTGAGTGACAAACCCTATAAGGAATGTTCCTAAAAAGCTTGCGCCTTTTCCACAGATATCAAACAATCCAAAATATTCTCCACTGGAATTTTCTGGAATGATCTTAGCATAATAACTTCTTGATAGTGCTTGTATTCCACCTTGGAAACAACCGACAGCTACCGCAAGCAACCAGAATTCCCATTGTTTATCAAGCTGAATTGCAAAGACAGCAATAAAGAAGTAAGCCAGAATACAGATTTTGATCAATTTGGCCGAGTCAACTTTTTTGGATAGTACGGCAAATGTAAGGCTTGCTGGGAAGGCAACAATTTGAGTTACTAATAACGCCAACAATAATCCGGTTGTATCAAGCCCAAGGCTGGTTCCATAGGCAGTAGCCATATCAATGATCGTATATACACCATCAATAAAGAAGAAGAATGCCAACAGGAATAAGAAGATTTTCTTTTGCTCTTTTGCTTTTTTCAAGGTTTGACCTAGTCTTGAAAAAGTGGAGCGTACGACATGAGATTGATGTTCAATATAATATTTTTGATGATAGCTAAATGCTAATGGAAGAGTAAATAAGATCCACCATGCAGCATTGATGATAAAGGCAATCATCATAGCTGTTGTAATGCTGATACCAATAGATTCATACATTAATACAAAAACTAAACTAATCAAGAAGGGAATACAGCTTCCAATATAACCCCATGCATATCCTTTTGAAGAAACACTATCCATTCTCTCTTCTGTCGTAATATCAACAACCATAGAATCATAGAAGATTAAAGATAATGAATACGCTACTTTGGCTACAACATATAATATAAGGAATGTAAGCCAAGATCCTGGAATCCAAAAACATGCAAGTGATAAAGCCCCTAATAATGCACTTAATAAGAATACTTTTTTCTTATTTCCTTTATAATCAGCAAAAGTTCCAAGAATTGGTCCAGTTAAGGCGACAATTAAAGTGGAAATACTTGTTGCATAGCTCCAATAACTGAGATAATCACTTTCGGCAATGCCAGCTGCACTAGATAAAGAGTTAAAGTAAATTGGTAAGATAGTAGATACCAATAGGATAAATGCAGAATTTCCAATATCATACATTATCCATTTTATTTCTAATTTTGTTAGTTTATCTTTCATAATTTTAATTCCTTTCAGGAAGTATTCTATCATATTTTGTAAAATTGAAACGTAAAATGTAAGTAAAAGGAACAGTATGTAAAGAAAAACTTTCCGGCTTAATTAATTCCATGTATAATAGCACCATTAAGTTAGGAGAAAGAATATGAAAAAATTTATTGAAGAATTTAAGGCTTTTGCCTTACGGGGAAATGTCATGGATATGGCCGTCGGTGTTTTAATTGGTAGTGCATTTACAGGAATCGTTACTGCTCTGACAACAAATTGTATTCAACCAATCTTAGATGTGATCACAGGAGCCAAGGTTTATACGATTCAAGAAGTTGCAGGATTTGCCAATGCGTTTGTTACCGCAGTTATCAATTTCTTTATCACAGCACTTGTCTTGTTTGTTTTATTAAAAGCAATCAATAAGTTAATGAGCATCAATTTGATCAAGAAAAAAGAAGAAGAGGCAGAAACGCCAACAGTTAAAGTGTGCCCATTTTGTAAAAGTGAAATTGATATTGAAGCGACACGATGTCCACATTGTACTTCTCATTTAGAAGAAGTAATGGAATAAATGATTGATTTTTCGAGAATTATTCTTGTCAAGTATCTTCTTGCGTGTTAATATATTTAAGCAAGTTTGCGCTTGCTCTCTGTTTCTTGAGAATAAAGAAACCAAAAGACCAAAGGGAGGTGTACATCATGAAGAAATATGAAATCATGTACATTATCAACGCATCTTTAGATGAAGCTCAGTTTACGGCTGTTCAGGATCGTCTACACCAGACAATCACTAACAACCAGGGAACAATCGACAATATTGATGACTGGGGAATCAAAGAATTCGCGTATGAAATTGATCACATGAAAAAGGGACACTATGTAGTTATCAATGTAACTGCAAACAACGAAGGTATTGCAGAATTCCAGCGTTTGTCTCGTATTTCTAACAACGTAGTTCGTATTATGGTTGTTAAAACTGAAGACGAAAAATAACAAGAGGTTAAAACATGATTAATCGTGTAATATTGGTAGGACGTTTGACAAGAGATCCTGAATTAAGGAAAACACAAAGTGGTGCCAGTGTTGTTTCCTACACAATTGCGGTAAATCGTCGTGTTCAGACTCCAGGACAGCCTGATGCAGATTTTATCAATTGCGTAGCATGGAACAAGACAGCTGATTTAATGGCACAGTATTTACATAAAGGTTCATTGATTGGTGTTGAAGGACGTATTCAAACACGTTCTTATGACAACCAGCAGGGACAACGTGTATATGTTACGGAAGTTATCACCGATAGCGTGCAATTCCTTGAACCAAAAAATGCCGGATCTCAGAATACAGGATATCAACAAAACAGTGGATATGGATACCAGGCTCCACAGCAGCCAAGCTATTCTCAACCTGTAGATGATTCATTCAGTTCTACATTTGATTCGAGTGATACACTGGATATTGCCAGTGATGATTTACCATTCTAGAAAGGACAAAATTATGGCATTCAAAAAACAACGTATGGGTCGTAAAAAAGTTTGTTATTTCACAAAGAACAAAATCAAAGAAATCGACTATAAAGATGTAGAATTATTAAAACGTTTCATTAACGCTAACGGAAAAATCATTCCTAGACGTGTTACTGGAACTCGTGCAAAATACCAGAGAATGTTGGCTAAAGCTATTAAACGTGCTCGTCAGATGGCTTTATTGCCTTACGTGGTAGACTAATTAAAGAAGACTTAAGTCTTCTTTTTCAATAGCCGACGTAGCACAGGGGTAGTGCAACTCATTCGTAATGAGTAGGTCGGGGGTTCAAATCCCTCCGTCGGCACCAGTGCTTTATATAAAGGACTTTTAAGGGTCCGGCATAAATATGCACCCTTTACAAGTCTTTTTTTTGTTTTCTGATTAATGAAGAAGATGTATGATGAAAAGGTGATTGATAATAAAAAGGAGTTTGTTTAAATGATTATTGAAAACAATCCAAAAGAGTTGGAAGCAATGAAAGAATTTCATCAAGGAAATCGTCAAGAAGGATTAAGATTACAGGAAGAGTTTGTTGCAGAATTTCGCAAAGCGTATAGAGAAAAAGATCATTGCCCTTGTCAAAAAGCGTGTCGTTATCATGGCAACTGTAAATAGTGTGTGGTAATTCACAGAGCTCATCAGGAACATGTTCCCAATTGTATGAGACCTATTCTTAATTCAAAGATAAAAGTATTATCTGAATTAACAGAACATACTATAGCCAATGAGATAGAGCCACCTCATGAAATATTAAGAAAAGAATTTCAAAATGATTAATATTACAAAGAAATTTTAGGCGTTATTTATGTCGGATATATGTCCGACATTTTTTTTAGGTAACTTTATGGTAAAATAAGTGCATAGAAGGAGAGTTTATGGTTCATTTACATACTAGGAGTGCATATTCATTATTAGAATCACCGTTTAGAATAGAACAGATAGTTGATATGGCTATTAAGTATGGTTTTAATCATGCTTGTTTAACGGACAAACGTTCTATGTATGGAACTATGAAGTTTATCAAACTTTGCCAGGAGAAAGGAATTCATCCAATTGTAGGGTTAGAAGTAGATTCTGTTTATCAAGATCAACCCTTTGATTTTATTCTGCTTGCTAAAAATGATAGGGGTCTGCAAGATCTTTATGCTTTAAGTACGATCTTAATGAATGATCCATCAAAGATCTCGCTGGAATTATTATTTAAGTATGTTTTGGATTGCATAGTATTAACTGCAGGAGATGATGATTCTCTTGAACAATATATTGATAATGATGAATTAGAAAAATTAGAACAAATTTTAAAATATTGTCATGAGCATATACCGGATTTCTATGTTTCTATTGCGATGAATGATTCAAAATATCGGGCAAATAAAAATCTCGTTTTAAAAAGAGTTGCTCATGACTGTTGCTGCAGGACAGTTGCTCTATCTAGAATTTTTTATGCATTTAAAGAAGATGTAGAAAAGCAGAGAATCTTAAAAGCAATCGATAAACAGACTACGATTCATGATCAAACATTGAATGTTTTGTATGATCGTTATTATCGTAGTCAAGAGGAAATGAACGCTTTATATGATAAAGATGATTTGAATGCGACAGAAGAAATTGCTGAAAGATGTAATATCCAATTGGCTATGAGAAAGAGTCATCTTCCTCACTTTGAAAATAAATTAGGTATTGACTCTCAAACATATTTGATCAAACTTTGTAAGAAAGGTCTTTTAAAGCGCTTGAATAATCATTTAACAGAAGAATATGTTAGAAGATTGGAATATGAATTATCCGTAATCAATTCCATGGGCTTTACGGATTATTTCTTGATTGTTTGGGATTTTATTCGTTATGCCAGAAGTCAAGATATTTATGTAGGTCCTGGACGTGGTTCTGCGGCTGGCTCATTAGTTGCATATTGCTTAGGAATTACACATATTGATCCTATTAAGAATCATTTATTGTTTGAAAGGTTTTTGAATCCGGATAGAGTGTCTATGCCTGATATCGATACAGATTTTCCAGATGATAGACGAGATGAAGTGATCCAATATGTAAAGGAAAAATATGGAGCTGGACATGTGTCTCATATCGTTACGTTTAATACCTTGAAGGCAAAGCAGGTGCTTCGTGATGTCGCAAGGGTCATTGCGATGCCAATACGAAAAGTAGATGAATTATGTAAATTAATTGGAAATGCCCCAAATATGACGTTGCAGATGGCATATCAGCAAATACCGGCTTTTAAAAGAATGATCGATACCGACAAAAAGGATCAAGAACTGTTTGAATTATGTCTTCCATTGGAAGGTCTTCCTCGACACATTTCCGTACATGCGGCTGGTGTCGTTTTAAGTGATCAGGATATTGAAAAAGTTTGCCCTTTAGTTCGAATTGATGAAGAAAATACAGCAACGCAATTCACACAGGAATATCTTGAAGACCTTGGTTTGATCAAGATGGATTTTTTAGGATTGCGTAATTTAACGACGATTTATCAAATTATTAATACTTTAAAACAGCACCATATAGATATTGATATCATGAAACTTCCTTTAAATGATGCCAAGACATATCAGTTGTTATCGAAAGGCGATACGATTGGAGTTTTCCAGTTGGAAAGTGAAGGAATCAAGAATTTATTACGTAAGATGAAACCTTCTAAGTTTGAAGATATCAGCGCTGTTTTGGCTTTATACCGACCAGGTGCTATGCAAAATATCGATGAATATATCAAACGAAAGAATGATGCAAGTTTGATTGAGTATCCACATGAAAAACTTATACCTTATTTAAAAGAAACTTATGGCTTAATGATTTATCAGGAACAAGTTATGCAATGTGCTCAGGTTATTGGCGGTTTTACATTGGCACAGGCCGATAATCTAAGAAAAGCTATGTCTAAAAAGAAAGTTGAAATCATGCAATCTTATAAAGAGCAGTTTATTCAAGGTGCTCTAAATAATAAAGTGTCTTATAAGCAAGCAGGAGAACTCTTTGATTCCATGGAACGATTTGGAGGCTATGGTTTTAACAAATCCCACAGTTATGCGTATGGGTTGATTTCCTATCAGATGGCTTATCTTAAGGCAAACTATCCACTGTTCTTTTATCAAAGGTTATTAGATAGTGTTATAGGCTCAGAAGTTAAGACAGCTCAATATATATATGAGTGTCAACATAGAGGAATTAAGATATTGCCTTGTGATGTGAATCATTCTCAGGCTTCTTATACGATTGAAAATGATGCTTTACGCATGCCACTTCAAGTCATGAAAGGAATTGGAAGATCAATCTATCCGATTATCTTAAAAGAAAGAACTAAAGGAGAGTTTAAAGATGGTATTGATTTTGTGGTTCGTGTTTCGGCAGCAGGCTTGGGTGAATCATCTTTACGAATCTTAATCGATGGTGGAGCTCTAGATGGGTTTGAATATAATCGAGCAACATGGAATGAAAATTTATCTAAGATTTTAGATTATGCAAGGCTTGTTCGTGTTGAAGAAAAAAATCAGGTTCTTTTTGATTTTACAGTCGTTTCAAGACCTTCGATTTTAAAGATCAAAGAGAATACGCTTTTAAAAGCTCAACGAGAACACCATATTTTAGGTTTTTATTTAAGTGAGCATCCAGTACAAACTTTACGTAAAAAATATCCAAAATGTATTCCAATTTCTCAATTACAGGAAAAGATGGATTATGTGCAGGTGATAGGAAGGGTTGCAAGTTTTCGAACACACAAAACCAAACGACAGGATATGATGTGTTTTATGAATATTGAAGATGAATGCGGCAAGATTGATGTGGCAGTCATGCCGAGTCTTTATGATCAAAATAAGTTAAAAATCGAACGTAATCAGATTGTCATTGTTCAAGGGAAAAAAGATCGTGATATGTCTATCTTGGCAAGACGATTGGAGTGGGTAGATTCAGATAACTAATATTTTGTTTACAAGTATATGTGTAGTTGTTTATACTTTAGTTGCAGGTGGCAAAAAAGAAAGTTGAGGAAACATATTATGAATTTTAAAATTTTAGGCGATTCAGATTGTCCATTGGTACATATTGAATTAAGAACTGATGAGACAATCAAACTAGAACGAGGAGCAATGGCTTATATTTCAAATGCCCATTTAGAAGGTAAGATGAACAGCTCTAAAAAAGGGTTTGGCGGAGTTTTGAGCGCTATTGGTCGAAGCATAACCAGTGGAGAAAGTATGTTTATTACGCATGCTACTGGAGAAAGTGAAGATGCATATGTAGGAGCAGCTCCTGCTATCCCAGGTAAAATTCACTGTCTTCATGTAGATGCTAATAAACAGTATCGATTGAATACAGGTGCCTTCTTAGCTTGTGATGACAGTGTAGAGTATGTTATGAAATCACAAGATTTAGGAAAAGCAGTATTTGGAGGCACAGGTGGATTGTTTGTGATGGAAACACAAGGTGAAGGCGATTTACTGGTCTCAGCTTTTGGTGATATTTTAGCTCTTCAAGTGACAAGAGATAATCCAATTCGTATCGATAATGAACATGTTGTCGCATGGGATGCTACACTCAATTATGATATTTCAATCGCGTCAGGTACATTTGGCTTTACAACAGGCGAAGGGTTGGTCAATGAATTCCATGGGGAAGGTACAGTTCTAATTCAAACTCGTAATATTCATAGTTTAGCAGATGCGGTTCGACCATTCTTACCATCTTCTACAAGTAACTAGATATTATTTAACGAATAATGAAAAAAGTATTAAAATAACTTGACGTTATATGTTCTATTAAGTAAAATAAATGCGTTGCAGACTCCGATTCGGTCTAGCAACCGCACAGAAAAGGTTTAAGTTGCAATGCACACCTTTATGGCGAGTATCAGAATCATTTGAATAGGAGGTGCACATATGTACGCAATTATCGAGACAGGTGGAAAACAGATCCGTGTTGAAAAAGATGCAGTTATCTTTGTTGAAAAATTAGAAGCTAACGAAGGTGATACTGTAGTATTCGACAAAGTGTTGTTCGCCGATGGAAAAATTGGTAAACCATTTGTAGAAGGTGCAAAAGTTACTGGTGTAGTTGAAAAACAGGGTAAAGGTAAGAAAATCACTATCGTGAAATACAAACCTAAAAAATCTTCAACTCGTCGTAAACAAGGACACCGTCAGCCATATACTCGTGTAAAAATCGAAGCAATCGAGGCTTAATAATGGTTACAGTTAAAGTAGTCTGTGCCAAGGATCTCATTTCTTCAATTGAAATTGAAGGTCATGCAGGATTTGATGATTCTGGAAAAGATCTAGTATGCGCAGGTGCTTCTTCAATCTCTATTGGAGCATTGAATGCTTTGGATCAATTGTTTAAAAACGATTGTATCCTTGAAATGAAAGAAAATAGAATTTCTATCAAAGTAAAAGAATCAAAGGAAGGCCTTGAACAAGTCTTAAGATGTATTGTAATACAGCTTGAGACAATGGTTGAGAGCTATCCTGAATATATCAGAATCATAAGGAAAGAGGTGTAATCATGCGTTTTACATTAGATATTCAATTTTTTGCTTCTAAAAAAGGAGTAGGTTCTACTAAGAACGGTCGTGATTCTCATTCAAAACGTTTAGGTGCAAAATTAGCTGATGGACAGTCTTGTCATGCAGGAAGCATCATTTACCGCCAGCGCGGAACTAAAATTCACCCAGGTACAAACGTAAAACGTGGAGCTGACGATACTTTATTCGCATTGGTAAGCGGTGTTGTCAAATACGAACGTCTTGGTAAGGATAAAAAGAAAGTTTCTGTTTATCCACAGGCTTAAGGAATTATTTAGATCCCTGGTGATGGGATCTATTTTTTTGGTTATTAGAAAGGAGCTGCTAGAATGTTTGTAGATCAGGTAAAAGTACATATCAAGGCCGGTCGTGGTGGAGATGGAATCGTAAGTTTTAGACATGAAAAATATGTAGCCTACGGTGGCCCTTTTGGTGGCGATGGTGGTGATGGTGGAAATGTTATTTTTGAATCAGATCCAGGAATGACAACACTTTTAGATCTGAGATATCATCGCAAGGTATTCGCAACTCCAGGAGAAAAAGGTAAAAATAAAAAGATGCATGGGGCAAACGGAGAGGATAAGATCGTAAAAGTACCGCTTGGCACGATCGTAAAAGTTGCCGAAACGGGTCAAATCGTTGCCGATCTCACTAAGCCTCATCAACAACAGATCGTTGCCCATGGAGGAAAAGGCGGAAGAGGAAATTTCCATTTTAAATCCAGTCGTAATACAGCTCCAAAATATGCAGAAGATGGTAAACCAGGTGATGAGTTTGATGCAATTGTCGAGTTAAGAGTCTTGGCTGATGTAGGACTTGTCGGTTTTCCAAGTGTTGGGAAATCAACATTCCTGGACGCGGTTTCACGTGCCCGTCCTGAAATTGGAGACTATCCTTTTACGACCATTCATCCAAATGTTGGTGTCGTTCAAACAAAAGATGGAAGAAGCTTTATTTTAGCTGATCTTCCAGGTCTTATTGAAGGAGCTAGTACCGGTAAAGGATTAGGACATCAATTTTTAAAACATATTGAACGTTGCCGCGTCATTCTTCATGTTATAGATATGGGGTCTTCGGAGGGAAGAGATCCACTGGAAGACTATGAAATTATTAATAATGAATTAAAAGATTATCAGATGCGTTTATTGGAAAGACCGCAAATTGTTGTGGCGAATAAAATGGATCTAGATAATGCCAAAGAAAATCTAGAACGATTTAAGAAGAAATATCCGGATGTAGAAGTGTTTGAAACAACTACAATTATTCACGAAGGATTAGATCCAGTATTAAGAAAGGCAGCGGATCTGTTAGCGACTACGCCTACATTCCCAATCATGGATGATGAAGGAACCGAATCAAGTGTTCTATACACATTCGAAGAGAAAAGACCGGAAATTGAAGTTACGCAAGTTGAAGATCATGTATGGCAAGTTACTGGAACAAAAATTGAACGTGCCTTTAATATCAACAAGCTGAATACAGAAGAAGATTTCTATTTATTTGCGGATCGAATGCGCTATATGGGAATTGATGCAGCTTTAAGAGAAGCAGGTTGTATGGATGGAGATACTGTACAGCTATGTGGATTTGAATTTGAATTTATTGAGAATTAAAAAAACGCCATTGTGCGTTTTTATTTGTTTATAAGATCAAGTATTTTTTCTGTGTTTTTAAAGTGAATCTTGGCAACTTCATTTAATTTATCCATACCATGTTTAAGGACAAATTTTTTTCCACATTGATCGACTTTTTTTCCTGCTCCTTTTTCAAAAGTAAAATCAAATGTTTCCTCAAGCATATCCCAGTATTCTAAGAAAGCATTTCTGGCCAATACGCTGGCGCAGGCAACTGCCAGATATTTGTTTTCGGCTTTGGTCTCAAAATGAATGTTTCTGACGACTTCTTTTTCATTGGATAAATAGCGATAGTAGCTCTTTTCTTGAACAAATTGATCGATGATAATGTGTTCAGGTAAAGTGTATCCTTTTTTGATCAAGTTCAAATAAGCTTGATTGTGTAGTTTACATTTGATATCAACCATGTTGTGCTGCTTGTGCACACTGTTGTATTTAGAGCTGGATACGATCAAGATCGTATGTGGGCAAAGCGATTTAATTTCTTTTGCGAGCATTCGTATTTTTTCATCGTTTATTTGTTTTGAATCCTGAATCTTTAAGTTTCGTAATACGTCCTCATTTTCTTTGGATACGATGACGGCACTGACCACAACAGGTCCAAAATAATCACCAGTTCCTACTTCATCACTTCCAGCTTGAGGAAACATATTTTTTGATTCTGAAGAGCTTTCTTGAGATAGCCAGTTAAGATCTTTTCCTTGAAAGACGACTTTCCCACTTGTATATGCAGTGATCGTACAAGATTCGAGTTTAGCTTGATAATATGTATAAGCAGGTTGGCTAACTTTTAATACATATGGATCGATTTGTTTTTTGAGTTGTTCAATCTGCTTTTTTGACATTATTTTCGTTATTGTGTTCATGCAAGCATTGTAACATATTTTTAAAATGGAAGGGATTATTTCTTGGAAGTATGTAAATGTGTTTTGTGATTTTTCAAATCGTGATAAAATACACACATGATAATAAATGTAGAAGATTTTATGATCTATAATATGATCATCATTGTTGTGAGTGCCTTATTTTTATTTTTGGCATACCGTAAAGGGTTTATGCGACAATTATTCGATGTCGTTTCTTTAATTGCCTCATATATCGTTTCAGGTATGTTATGTGGTGCTGTAGCCGATATATTTCCTATATATCAAATCAGTACGCCTGTATCGATCATTAACGATATCAGTACTCCTTTGATCAATGCGATCATCTGGTTTGTTATTTTGATCGTTGTGTTTCGTATTGTATATTGGATCTTGTGTTTTTTGATGCGAGGAACCTCCAAGATCAAAACCTTATCGTTTATCAATCACATGCTTGGACTTGTGCTTGGTGCTGTTAAGGTATTATTGATACTTGGTCTCATTACGATCCTTTTAAGATTGCCTTTTATTGAAAATGGCAGTTTATTTGTGCAGAGTGGTGTTCTATCTTTTGTGGACGAACTAATTTCATATATTTGGTAGGTGATGTTTGTGGAAAATTATCGAGAAGAATTAAATAAAGCTATTGATTTTGATCGCGTCTTGGAGCAAGTTGCATCGTTTGCTTCTTTTTCATGCTCGAAAAATGAGATTAAAGATTCACTTCCTCTCCATGACCGTATGGAAATTATGGAGCATTTAGATCTTGTAAAAGAAGGTCTGGAATTTGTAAGAAGTGGATCGATCTTAAATATGGCAGGGTGTCATGACGTATCTGGATATGTCGCTAAAGCATCAAAGCGCATGATCTTAAATGGAAAAGAATTATTGGATATCATGACTTTCTTAGTCGCTTGTCGTAGTGTTTATAATGCATTTGATGAAACATATCCATTGTTGAATGATCATGCTAGAAGCATGACGTTATGTACAGATTTAGTAACATCGATTCAAAAACAAATTGATATGACAGGTTCCATCAAAGAAGATGCAACATCATTATTAAAAAATAAACATAAGGAATTAATAGACACTCGCTTAGATTTACAAACAAGATCTCGATCTTTTCTTAAAAAGAACAATTCCAAATTGATGGAAGCAATGACGACCACAGTTTCCAATCGTTTATGTGTGCTTGTTAAGGCACAGGATAAATATAGTTTTGGTGGTATGATCCATGGCTCTAGCCAAAGCGGGTTGGCTTACTATGTAGAACCTCAGGAATTTACTTCATTGAACAACCGAATTCAAATGATCATCTCTGAGATTGAAGAAGAAAAACAAAGAATTTGTAAGGAATTGACCAAAAAAGTAGCGTCTAATTCAATCGCAATTTCTTCTAATTTAGAAACGATGACATTAATTGATACAGAACTAGCCAAGGCAAGATGGGCATATCGTTATGATGGGTGCATTCCTGTTATTCAGACCAGGGATCACGCTTTGTTACTGGAGCATGCCAGACATCCATTGATTGATGAAAAGAAAGTGGTTGCCAATAACTATACTTTAAAATCAAATGAATATTGTTTAATGATCTCAGGCCCAAATATGGGTGGAAAAACTGTGACATTAAAAACTGTAGGACTTTTTGTCGCTTTGAGTCACTGTGGTTTTCCTGTGCTTTGTCATAAGGCAACGATACCATTTTATACATCTATGTATTTTGATATTGGTGATAATCAATCCATTGAAAACAACTTGTCTACTTTTTCTTCACACATTTCAAAAATATCAACTATCTGTAATGAATGTGATGAACGTTCTTTTGTGCTTTTGGATGAAGTAGGAAATGGTACAGATCCTTTACAGGGGGCAAGCCTTGCTGTAGCAATCTTGGATTTTTTAATTAATAAAGGTTGTACGATCATTACCAGTACCCATTATTCACAAGTTAAGGCATTTGGTAAAGCCAATGAACATGTATTGGTTTCCAGCGTAGAATTTGATAAGGATACATTGAAACCGACTTATCGATATATTCCAGGGGTGTCTGGAGCTTCATATGCGTTTGATATCGCTGCTCAATATCATTTAAATGCAGCTATCTTAGATAAAGCTGTTCAATTTAAAAATGAGAATGAACAAAATGTTGAAAAAGAACTTGAAAAGTTAGAAAAGCTTCAAAATGATGTGTTAAAACAAAAAGATCGTTTCAATAAATTGATTCAAGATGCTCATAGACTTCAAAAGGAAGCTGCTCAAAAACAAGAAGAATTGGATGCGAGAAAGATGCGCTTTGATCGTGAGTATGAAGAAAAGCTGAATGATATGCTGGAAGAAAAAAGAGCCGAGGCAAAAGAAATCATTGATGAGTTGCGCAAACAAAAACATCAAAAAATCCATGAACAGACTCAAATGATGCATAAGATCAAGTTGTTAGGACCTGAAAAGGAAGAAGAACCGGAAGCTAACGAAGATTTGAAGGTAGGAGACTATGTGCGTGTTGTGGATTTGAATTCACATGGAGAGATCCTGGATATACGAAAGAAAGAAGCAACGATCTTAACTAATGGAATGAAGATGAAGATCAAGTTATCGCGTTTAAAGAAGATGCCTCGTCCACAAATAAAGAAAGTTTCCTCTTCTTCAGTAGATCGTGTTTTCAAACGTTTCCCTTTGGAGATCAACTTGATTGGTATGCATGTTGAAGAAGGACTAAAGGCATTGGATGATTATCTAGATCAAGCGGTTGCACATAAAGTAAAACAAGTTCGTGTTATTCATGGAATGGGAACAGGAAAGTTAAGAAATGCAGTTTGGCGTGATTTAGATAAGCATCCTCAAGTGAAATCCAAAACTAGCGCAGGTCCATCAGAAGGTGGTCTTGGGGCTACAATTGTAGTGTTGAAGTAGGTGAACGGTATGATTTCTCAACATCTACAGGATAAATTGGCGCTCTTACCAGATCAGCCCGGATGCTACATAATGAAAGATGAAAAAGGGAAGATCTTGTATGTAGGAAAAGCCAAAGTGTTAAAGAATAGAGTTCGTTCTTATTTTCACGGTGTTCACGATAATAAAACAACTCGATTGGTTTCACATATTCGAGATTTCGAATTTATCGTAACCGGTTCTGAAAAAGAAGCTTTATTATTGGAAATCAATTTGATCAAGAAACATACACCACCATTTAACATTATGTTTATGGATGATAAATCGTATCCATACATCGTAATCTCTAAAGATCCATGTTTTACTGTTCGAGTTTCACGTCAGGTGAAGAATAAAAAGGATACTTATTATGGTCCGTATCCAAGTGCTCAGTCAGCTTATGAAATTGTTCGATTGATCAATCAGATCTTTCCAATTCGAAAATGTAAGAATATGCCTAAGCAGCCATGTCTTTATTATCACATGCATCAATGTCTGGGATATTGTTTTAAAGAAATTGATAATAAGGTCAATGAAGAAAATCGCAAAGCTATTCGTCGCTTTCTTGATGGGGATGCTAAAGAGATCATAGATGATCTTACAAAGCAAATGCAACAGGCTAGTGATGAGCTTCGCTTTGAAAGGGCGAAAGAAATTTATGACTTAATTCAAGCCATTGAACATGTAATTGAAAAGCAGACAATTGATTTTAAAGATCGTGCTTCGCGCGATGTTTTTGGCTGGTATGAAGATAAAGGATATATCTCTTTTCAAGGCTTTTTTATTCGAAAAGGGAAGTTATTGGAAAGAACCCTTAGTATCGAACCAATCTATGAAGATACGATGGAAGCGTTTGTATCCTATATCGTTCAATACTATCAAAAGAATATTGTTCCTTCTGAAATTTTAGTACCAGAAGGAACACCAGTTACGGTTTTGGAAGAAGCTTTGGATACAAGAGTGCATATACCAAAACGAGGAGAAAAGAAGAAATTAGTCGATCTTGTCATCAAGAATGCCAAAGAAGCGCATGACCAGAAATTTCAGCTTGTATTCCGTAAAGATAAAGAACTCGAAATGGCCAATCAACATCTTTCGAGAATCTTTCATACAAAGATAGAAACGGTTGAAATGTTTGATAACTCGCATATTTCTGGAGCTTATAATGTGAGTGGGCTGGTTGTCTTTGAGAATGGTAAACCAGATAAAAGCCAATATCGCCATTATAAATTAGATGGTTATGTGTCGGATCTAGACAGTATGAAAGAAGTTATATACCGCCGCTATTTTCGCTTATTGAAAGAAGGGAAACCAATGCCAGATCTTTTGTTGGTAGATGGTGGTGCTTTGCAAATCAACGCGGCTAAAGAAATAAAGGAAATGTTGGATCTAGATTTACGTATAGCTGGTTTGGTCAAAGATGATAAGCACAGTACAAGGGCTTTGATTGATGAAAATCTAAATGAGATACCTTTAAATAAGGAAGATCCTTTGTTCTTTTTATTGACAAGGATGCAGGATGAGGTACATCGCTTTGCCATTATCTATCATAGAAAACTTCGATCAAAAGGAATGACACAATCTATGTTAGACACAGTAAGCGGTATTGGAGAAAAGCGTAAAAAACAGCTTTTAAAACATTTTAAGAGCATGAAACAGATACGTTTGGCAAGCGTTGAACAGTTATCCGAAGTTTTACCACAGGATGTAGCGCTTAGTTTGTATCAGCGTTTGCATGAAGATGATAAGCAGAGTATAATTCCTTTAAAGGAGTCAGAGAATGGATAAAAAAACGCTTAGTCTAAGAGTTTTATTGATCGTAGTCTGTTTCTGTGTTGGATGTATTTGTTTCTATCAGATCAATCGTTCCTATGATCCGCTTGCCCGCTATCCGTATGTTACTGAGGAAAATAGAGATATCATATTGGAAAAGCTGGATAGTGAAGATATAGACTATCTGATTACGCAGCAGATCAAACCAGAAACATTTCTTCCATTTATCGATGAGCCAGATTTTGATCTTCACAACGCATATTTATATAGTGCTGCCAAAAGTGTTCAAGATGCATCGAATGATTATATCGTAAATTTTGTGAATAAATATCGTCAAAACTTTTCTCGAGATATTCTTGTGACTTTGTTGAAGCATTATACTTATGTTGATTTAACTACATTTTATGAAAATGAAGCCATTTTTAATGAAAATCTTGAACTCGTAAGTGATCCAAGTCTTCCTTATGTTATCTTGAATGAGAATAGTACAGTTTATAAATATGTTCCATCAGATCTAGTGAGCGTTTCTTCTGTTTCTGTAAGAAGTGAAGTAGCTTCGAATCTTCAATCTATGATCCAGGATTTTGCTTCTGTGATGAATAATGAAGTTTCATTAGATCTTGCGCAAGGATATTTATCGTATGAAGCTATCATGGAAGAATATGTTCAATTAAATAATCGAATCCCAGATCAGATTAATGATTATATGCTTCCGGCAGGTCAAAATGAATTTCAATTAGGATTTACTATTGGTTTACAGGAAATGGATGAATGGATCAATCTATGCATAGAAAACAATGTATATGTAACTAGAGATTATTCGACAGTTTTAGAAAACTTATCAGATACAGCTCGACTAAAAATGGATTGGCTCCGAGAAAATGCATATCGTTATGGTTTTGTCATTCGTTATCCTGAGGGTAAAGAATCTACAACAAACCAGCTTTATCAACCTTTTGTATTACGATATGTGGGGCAGCAGACCGCAAGACAAATGCATGATAAAGATGTATGCATGGAAGAGATGACTTTTGAAGAAGAATTAAATTAAGAGGAAATATGATGAAAATTATTGTAGTCAGTGATACACACTATCGAAACGATATTTTGGATGAACTTATTGATAAACACAAGGATGCAGATCTTTTCATTCATTGCGGAGATTTAGAAGATGATCCTCAATGGTATCCACAGTGGATCTTTGTTCGAGGAAATAATGATTACTTTGTTGGATTTGAAGATGAACGCATCATTGAGGCACAGGGACACCGTATTCTTGTTCTTCATTCACACCGTTGTTCGTTTTTAAATCGAGAAGAAACATTAGCTTCTATGGCATACGACAATGGTTGCGATATCGTTCTTTATGGGCATACGCATGTTTCAAAGATGACATGGAAAAATGGAATCTTTTTGATGAATCCTGGATCAACAACAAGCCCCCGCGATGGCAAAACGCCTAGTTATGGAATTTTGACAATAGACGGAGCTCATGTTGAAGGACAGATCGTTCACAGAGAAGATTGGTAAGAAAAAGCCTGGCGTTGTCAGGCTTGATTTTATATGTCATTCTTTTTAGAAGTGTATTATAATAAAAAAAAGGGGATGTTGTGATGAAGTTAAGAAATTATGTTTCGATCATGCATACAGATTCATATATTAAGATCTATAAACAGAATCAAAAGAATTTGATCATGGAAGGGAAATTAGATACATTAGATCTTGATGCTTATTTGGACAAAGAAGTATCTCTAGCCTCTGGTTCAGCAGATCGTCAGGGCGTGGTTTTTATTATTGAATAAAAAAAGAACTGCATGATCTGCAGTTCTAAATGTAAATAGAAATGGCGTCCTCGGAGAGACTCGAACTCCCGACCGTGCGCTTAGAAGGCGCATGCTCTATCCAACTGAGCTACGAGGACAGCAAAAGTATTATAACAGAAAGTATTTTTAATTTCAACACGAGGTTTTAAAAGATATGGAAGAGAGAAAAGGTTATCATTTTGCCGGATGGTATATAGATAAAGAGTGTACAAAAAGGATCAATCCGGGAGGAATATTGCCTCATACGATGAGCTTATATGATAAATGGATTCCTATTTGGTATCCGGTCGTGTATCAAACAGACGGTGGTATGAATTCAAGAAAGAATCCTAAATATATCACGATAGAGTCAGGTGTTATTCGATTATATCCGGCAAAAAAACAAGGGAAGATATTTGAAGGCTGGTATTTAGATGGGAAGAGAGTTGAGTATATTCCTGAACGGCAATGTCAGCCTGTCACTTTGGTCGCAAAATATCGCGATTTCAATACTGTTCAGTTTGAAACGTTTGGGGGAGCTATTATTCCAAACATGCAGACAAACTCTGATAAAAAATTAGAAGATATACGTACACCAATGCGATTAGGATATACGTTTATGGGATGGTATTGGGATCTGGATTATCATTGGCAGTATACATATGATCAAACGATCGAGGAAGATTGTACGTTGTATGCTCGTTGGGAAGTGACACATTTTTCAATCATATACGATGTAGGAAAAGGGTATGCCTCAAGGTCGAATCCAAGGACTTATACATATTTTGATAAGACGATCAAATTAAAACCGGCTAAAAAAGAAGGGTATCGATTTGTAGGCTGGTTTGATGAAAGAGGCAATGAATTGATTGAAATTCGAGAGCATTCCTTAGGGGATAAAAAATTGATAGCGCATTTCGAAAAGATGGATTAAAACATCTTTTCTTTTTTATGATTATAGTGTATATTTCCAAAGGCAAAAGGGTGATTCCATGTATAAAAATCCACTTGGGTTTGAAAAGTTATCTAAGCTTTTAAGAAGTTTTGCGATTCCCAGCATCATATCAATGCTGGTAAGCTCTCTTTATAATATTGTAGACCAGATTTTTATTGGGCAGGGTGTTGGTTATTTAGGAAATGCGGCTACTAATGTGGCCTTTCCTTTAACGACGATCTCAGTGGCAATTGCTTTATTGGTAGGTATAGGAAGTGCATCTCGCTTTTCTTTATATATTGGAGCTAAGGAAAATGACAAGGCCGCTTGTGTGGTGGGTAATGGTTTTGTATCTATGTTGATCTTGAGTGCTTTATATGTCATTCTGGTCCTGACTTTCTTAACTCCATTATTGTATGCCTTTGGCTCAACGGATCAGATTTTCCCTTATGCGTATTCTTATACGCAAATCACAACATGGGGCGTTCCATTTTTGATTACGACCAATGTAATGTCAAATATGATTCGTGCAGATGGTTCACCTAAATATTCAATGGCTTGTATGGTGCTTGGCGCTGTTATTAATACGATCTTGGATCCAATTTTTATCTTTGTATTTGATATGGGAGTTGAAGGGGCTGCATGGGCTACGGTAATCGGTCAGATTGCTAGTGCTTTGATGGCTTTACGATATCTAAAATTATTTAAGAATGTTAATCTGGTCCGCTCGGATTTTCGTTTCTCATTTCATGAATTTTTATCTACGAGTGCTATAGGTATCAGTTCCTGTGTAAATCAGATTTCATTGATGCTTGTACAGATCATATTGAATAATTCAATGACGTATTATGGACAATTTTCCATTTATGGGCAGGAAATTCCTTTGGCTGCCTGCGGTATTGTCATGAAAACCAATGCAATTCTTTTAGCTATTATCATTGGAATTTCACAAGGGATGCAGCCAATTGTTGGATTTAATTATGGGGCTAAACAATATGATCGTGTCCGAGGAATTTTCATGCTTGCATTAAAACTGAATCTAGTGGTTTCTGTCATTGGGTGGTCTTTATTTCAATTTTGTCCTGGAATGGTTTTATCAATTTTTGGCTCGGGCGATAAATTATATTTTGAGTTTGCGATTCGTTTCATGCGAACATATTTATTCATGGCGGCTATTAACGGAGTGCAGATGTTATCTTCTGGATTCTTTAGCGCGATAGGAAAGCCTTTAAAAGGGATGGTCTTGTCCTTGACTAGACAAGTGTTGTTTTTCATTCCACTTGCCTTAATTTTTCCAATCTTTATGGGGTTGGATGGATTGATATATGCAGCTCCTGTTGCCGATTTTGTTGCGTTTATAGTCAGTGTTTGTCTTTTAAGACATGAATGGAAGAATCTTTATCAATTAGAAAAGAATCAAAAAGCGGCGATCGATTGATCGTCGCTTTAGTTAAAATCGACTGTTGGTGCATCTTGAGCTTCATCACTCGCTTGGTATTTTTCTTTTGGAGAAAAACCAAATATACCTGCAATGATGTTATTAGGGAATTTTCTTACATATGTGTTGTAATCCTGCACAGCTTGATTGTAATTATCTCTTGCAACGCTTAGACGATTTTCAATGCCTTCCACACTCGTCATAAAATCCTGCATGACTGTTTGAGCTTGAAGTTGTGGATAAGCTTCAATTGCAACATTGATATCGCGCAGAATCTGACTTGAAGCAGCATCAGCTTGTTCTAAATCAGAAGTAGTGGCATTGGAATCAAGTGTAAGATTTCCATCTTCGTCAATAGCTACACCTTCCATGTTGCTACGTAAAGCTGCAATATCTTTGTAGACTTCGCTTTCATGGTCCAGAATGGCCTGTACACTAGGCATGAGTTCATTGATCTTATCAAGTCTGGATTGTAGTGAAGTTTGAATGTTTGCCTGCATTGTTGTTACATTTTCTTCTTTCTCAATCATTGTATTGTAAGGAGAAATAAAGATAGCGCCTAATGCAATTACGATAACACCAACAGCGATTAATATTTTTCCCCATAGAGGGAATTTTTTTGTTTGATTCATATTTTTTATCCTTTCTTACCAGCTTCCGCCAGCTCCACCGCCTCTTGATGAACCTCCGCCTCCGGAGAATCCACCAAATCCGCCAGAACCAAATCCACCACCGAAGCCACCACGGCTTCTATGAGAAGTATATCTATGTCGGTTCGATAACATAGAACCCCATAAAAGGTATTCTAAAGTACGATCATTTCGTCTTGAGGAATTTGGTCTGCGAGTTACGTGAACGGGGATTTGTTTCTTTGTATGTTCATTTAGTTTTTGCAAGGTAATCACAGTTTTCCCAATGGATACACCAGTGATCCAACCATCCGCTTCAACTTGTACAATTGATGGATCTTGGCTGGATACGAGGATACTTTCATCATTGAAATCATATCCTCTGACATTTAGTTTATATCTTTGTCCTGGTTTAAGGATAATTTCGACATTCGAAGAACCAGAGAAACTGTAATAAAATAAGATAAACAGAATTATAGCAATCAAAATGATTGTAAAGATCAAATTGAAAAATCCGTTTTCTTCTTCCTGATTTGTGTTTGCAGCTGCATCTAATTCACCACTGTCAATCCCATTGGTGATGGCATCAATGGTTTGATAGTATAAGTCTTCCAATCCTTTTTGATAGTTGCCATCTTGAAATTGAGGAACAAGGTAGTCGGTTTGTAGATGTTGACTTGCGATATCGGTAATTGTACCTTCAAGTCCTGTTCCAACTTCCATGTATCGTTCCTTTTCTTCCATGCTGACGATAAATAAGATACCATTATCAAGATTTTCATCACCTAAGCCATACTTATTAAAAGTTTTGTAAGCGACTTGACGAATATCCTGTCCTTCTAAAGAATCTACAGTGATGAATACAACCTGTGCACCTGTGTTTCCTTCCAGTGTACTTCCAGCTTGATTCATCTTTGATTCTGTTTCTTCATCAATTAAATTAGCATAGTCGTTAATGTAATTATTGATTTCCAGTGTATCTTCGCTTGCTCTAACAACGGTTAGTGAACTGCCAAAGAAAAAACATATGATCAGACAAAAAAATAGTTTGCCTAATCTTGACTTCATAACTGCTCCTTTCGTTATCGTCATTATATACTATTTAACATCGCTTGAAAAGCAGTGGTATCCGTTGATTATTGGGGTACTTTATGTTAAACTTAACGTGTTTCGCTAGGAGGTAACGTGAACGCATATTATCTATCTTTATTAAAAGAGATTCAAAAACAGATTGATGATAAAAGTTATCAAACAGCGTACGATTTGATTCATCAAGAATTAGAATTGCCATATGTTCCCAAGGAAGCTATGGAGGTTCTTGAAGAGTATCAAAAAGAATGCCTGAGCCACATGGATAGACCGGTTCGTTCTGCCGATGATGAGCAATTACAGGCATGGATCCAAGGAAGTTTGCAACAACAGGAAAAAGCTGTTTCACTGTTGCAAAATCTGAATCTAAGAAATTATCATGATGAAGTTCAAACTCTTCTAGATTCTAAGCTACTTGATGAATATAAAGGAGAGTTGATCGAAAGTTTGATGGAACAAAAGATCGACGATTCTTATATAGTGATCAAAAACGGATTGGAAATAACATTTATTCCAAGCTCGATCATTTCAAAAGATGAAGATGATGTATTGATTCGAGCTAGAGAACTGTTTGATCAATGGTTTTCAAACAACAATCCAGCTTTTCAAAATTTCTGTAATCGTTTGTTAGAGCAGGAAGTTTTAGAAGTTAGACCATTTGATTTTATGGATCAGGATCCTTATGTTCTGGCCAAAGCAATTGTCAGATTGGTGTTGGAAGCCTTTGGACAATCCGACCAGTTAGCAGCTTTTATACAAATACATGAGTTGCAGGATGTGGCTGATATGCCACTAGAAATTGAAAGACGAGGAGATAACGATGACTAGTAACTGGACTTTAAATGAAAAATCTACTGGTGTTCTTGAAGTAACAGTAGAAGGTGATGCTTGGAAAAAAGCACAAAATAAAGCTTTAAAAAAGATCAAATCACGTATTAATATCAAAGGGTTCCGTCCTGGACAGGTTCCAGAAGCTTTGATCAAAAAACAGATTTCTAAAGAAGCATTATATGCTGAAGCTGCAGAAGAAATCGCAAACGAAGCTTTAGTTCATGGTATCGATGAAAATAAACTTGAATTGGTAGCTCGCCCTACTTTAGATATTAAAGAAGCAAATGATGACAAAGTTGTCATGGCATTCAATTGTGTTGTTTCTCCAGAAGTGACATTAGGAGATTATAAAGGCCTAGATATCCATAAAGAAGAAGTGGAAGTAACTGAAGAAGATATCAACGCAGAAGTTGAACGTATCCAGAATCGTTATGCTGACTGGGTAATTCGTGAAGAAGATGAAGAAGCTCAGTTAAAAGACCAGGTAACAATCGATTTCGTTGGTGAAAAAGATGGTGTTGCCTTTGAAGGTGGATCTGGTGAAAACTATCCTTTGGAATTGGGATCAGGAACATTCATTCCAGGATTTGAAGAACAGCTTGTTGGTGTAAAAACAGGAGATCAGAAAGATGTAGTTGTTACATTCCCTGAAGATTATCAGGCAAAAGATCTTGCGGGACAGGAAGCAACATTCAAAGTTACTGTTCACGATATCAAATACAAAGAACTTCCAGAAGCTAATGATGAATTAGTTCAAAAACTAAAGATGGATGGTGTTGAAACACTTGAACAGTTCAAAGAAAAGAAAGCTGATGATCTAAAAGCGCAGAAAGAAAAATCAGCTGAAGATGCTTTCGTTAATGCATTGATTGAAAAAGTTTGTGAAAACGCTACTGTTGAAATTCCAGAAGTAATGATCGAATCACAGATCGATCGTGAATATAAGAATTTTGAAAACCGTATGATGCAGAGTGGATTTACTGCTAAACAGTATCTTGAAGCTGTAGGACAGACAGAAGCTCAGCTAAGAGAAACAATGCGTCCAAGTGCAGAACAGAATGTAAAAGCAAGTCTAGTATTGGATGCAATCGTTAAAGCAGAAAACATCGTAATCGATGATGAAGCTGTTGAAAATGAATTCAAACAGATGTCTGAAACTTACGGTATGGATGTTGAAAAAATCAAAGGAATTATCAATCCAGAAAACGTAAAATATGACTTAGCTCAACAAAAAGCATTAGAGTTGATTAAAGAGTCAGTAAAGTAGTAGAATATATAAAATAAAAAGGCGCTATGCGTCTTTTTTATAAATAGACAAGGGGGAATACTAATGTCTCAAACTTATCCTTTAGTATGTACCAAAGGTGTCATTATCTTCCCGGATCAGGAAATTGTAATTGATGTTGGAAGAGAAGCATCTTTAAAAGCTGTGGAAAATGCCAGAGATAATTACGAAGACAAAGTCGTACTTTTCTCTCAAGTAAAACTTCAACAGGAAAATCCAACATTCGATGATATTTATCATGTTGGAACATTATGCGAAATTCGTCATGTACGTAAATTTGAAAATTTCTTACGTATTAAATTTAGAGGATTAGACCGTGTAGAATTAAAAGAATGGTCAAAAGGTTCTTTAAGTGATATGGGTACGGTAGATATCTTGCATAGCTATCGTCAAGATGAAGTGGAAGAAGTTGCATTGGTTCGAATGATTGCCGGTGCTTTTGAAGCTTTACCGCATGTTGAAAAGTTCTTATCAAAGGAATTGATGATCGAACTTTCTAAAGGAATTGGAGCCGATGTATTAAGTGATAAAGCGGTTCAAACATTTCCTTTATTAACAGAAAGAAAACAAGAGTATCTTGAAACACTTGGTATTAATGATCGTTTAGAAATGTTATTGGCTGATATGGAAAAAGAAAAACGCATGTCAGAAGTAGAACAGAAAATCAATGAAACGGTCAAAGAACGTATAGATCAAGGTCAAAAAGATTATTATCTACGTGAAAAAATGCATGCGATTCGTGAAGAATTGGGCGATGTTGTTGAGCAGGATAAAGATGCAGAACAGATTCGTAAACGCCTGGATGAAAATCCATACCCTGACTATATAAAGAAAAAAGTAAAAGAAGAATTAGCTCGTTACGAAATGCTTCCAATGGCAAGTGGAGAAACGGGTGTCATCAAAACATACATTGATTGGTTAATGGATCTTCCTTGGTGGCAGACAACACAGGATAATGAAGATCTAAGTGCTGCTCAGGATATTTTAGATGCGGATCATTATGGCTTGAAAAAAGTTAAAGAACGTATCATGGAATACCTTGCGGTTAAACAAATGACTAATTCTTTAAAAGCACCAATTATTTGTTTAGTTGGTCCTCCTGGTGTCGGTAAGACATCTCTTGCGAAAAGCGTAGCTAGAGCATTAGGAAGAAAATTTGTTAAGATGTCTTTAGGTGGTGTTCGTGATGAAGCAGAGATTCGTGGCCATCGTCGAACATATCTAGGTGCTTTACCTGGACGTATCATTCAAGGTATGAAAAAAGCTGGAACGATCAATCCAGTGTTTTTGATCGATGAATTGGATAAAATGGCTAGTGACTACAAAGGGGATCCATCCAGTGCAATGCTAGAAGTATTGGATCCTGAACAGAACAGCCTATTTTCAGATCACTACATTGAAGAAGCTTATGATCTTTCTAAGGTCTTGTTTATCGCTACCGCAAACTATTTGGAAAACATTCCACCTGCATTACGTGATCGATTGGAGATCATTGAGCTTTCAAGTTATACAGATATTGAGAAAGTCAATATTGCAAGACAGCATTTATTACCAAAACAATTGTTGGAAAATGGTTTAAAACCATCTCAGTTAAAAATATCTGATGACATGATCTTATACTTGATTCGTTACTATACACGCGAAGCCGGTGTGCGTCAGCTAGAAAGAACGATCGCAACAATTTGTCGTAAAACGGTATTGGCTATCTTAAAAGACAAAAAGAAATCCATTACTATTTCTAAGAAACTAATTAAAGAATGGTTAGGTAATGAAAAAGTAGAATACGGAAAGAAAGAGAAAAAAGATCAAGTTGGTACAGTTACTGGATTAGCTTATACTAGTTTTGGTGGAGACATTCTTCAAATTGAAGCAAATAAATTTGAAGGTAAAGGAAACTTGATTTTAACAGGTCAATTAGGAGATGTCATGAAAGAAAGTGCTAGCATTGCCCTAGACTTTATTCGTGCGCATGCCAAAGAATATAAGATCGATCCTAAGATGTTTGAAAAAATGGACGTTCATATTCATGTTCCTGAAGGAGCAGTTCCTAAAGATGGGCCAAGTGCTGGTGTTACAATGACAACAGCTTTAGTATCTTGTTTCTCAGAAATTCCAGTAAAAGCTAATTTGGCTATGACTGGTGAAGTGACACTACGTGGAAATGTACTTCCAATTGGTGGCTTGAAAGAAAAATCACTGGCAGCACATCGAAGTGGAATTGATACGATCTTGATTCCAAAAGGCAATGTGAAAGATTTGGATGATATTCCAGAAGAAGTAAAGGAATCTGTGCATTTTATTCCTGTTTCGACTGTTAAACAAGTTTTGAACGCAGCTTTGGTACAGTAAGATGATCGCACAGTTTGTTACTTCAGCCACTCAAAAATCTGAATGGCCAGAAACTACATTACCAGAAGTAGTTGTTGTTGGTCGCAGTAATGTAGGAAAATCAAGTTTTATCAATGCTTTAACAAATCGAAAAAAACTTGCTTATGTAGGAAGCACTCCTGGAAAAACAAGATTATTAAATTTCTTTGATATTGATCAAACATGGATGCTTGTCGATGTGCCAGGATATGGGTATGCGAAAATGTCTAAATCAAGTTTAGAAAAACTTGGGCATATGATGGATGAATACTTCAATGAGAGAGAACAGATCAAGTGCGTTGTTCAACTTATTGATGCACGACATGATCCTAACAAAGATGATAAAGAGATGATTGATTTTTTTAAAGAAGTATCGATTCCTATTGTTATTGTTGCAACTAAGATCGATAAAGTACCTAAGACAAAACGAATAAAAGCTCTAAAAAACATTTCACAGTGTTTACAAATCCCGTTAAAACAAGTACATGGTGTTTCAAGTACAGAAAAGATTGGATTTGAAGAAGTCTTAGATACGATTCAAAATATGTTTTAAGAAAAAGCTATGATAGAGGAAATTAAAAAATCCTGTCTATCATGGCTTTTTATTTCTATACTGAAAACAACGGGCGATAAAGGTACATATCGCTGGTTCTGATACGCTTTCTCGTATTTCAAAATATATATAGACACCCCTTTTGGGATATGAAAAAGTGGTCAATCATAAAGACTAACCACTTTTATAAAATATTTTTTAGAACCTCAAATTATTCGTGAATGAACAATTGGTCAACCGTGATTTTAAGTTCTCTAGCAAGACTAAATGCTAAAGAAAGTGTAGGGTCATACTTGTTGTTTTCTATTGCATTGACCGTTTGACGTGATACGCCACATTTTTTTGCTAATTCTTCTTGAGATAAACCTAATTCCTTTCGTCTGTTTCTAATTATATTCTCCATATCACCCACCATGCTTTCTCTTGTAATACATGAGGGATATAAAATATATAATAGCAAAAACTTCCAGTTGGATTAAAGGATTTTGTGTAAGAGGTTGTGCTGTTACAACCTTTTCAATAACAGTTAAAATATTTGCTCCAAATACTCCTAATAGGGTAAACGAACTGGCTTTCCACACAATAATTTGATTGCGCTCATCTCCTGGCTTTGAAAGTGATACCAACATATAAATATCCAGAATAGCAAATAAAGCGAAAACAACTCCTAAAAATATCATAGCTCCTACTGGCATACCATTTCACTCCTTTCACAAAATGTCAAATACTTTTTACATTTTCATTATAAGTAGCAAGGACTAAAATGTCAAATACTTTTTACATTTTAGTCATGATTTCACTTGTTTTTTATTGCCTCTGCGGAACGTAATTCTATCGCCCGATTTTTTCAGTATAGAAGCTTTTTATGTTTTTGTTGACAGAAAAATTCTAATTTAGTACTATATTAAAGCTTGGAGAGTTGTCCGAGTGGTTTAAGGTGCAGTCTTGGAAAGGCTGTGTAGTGAAAGCTACCATGAGTTCGAATCTCATACTCTCCGCCATATGCTCATAACCCCTTTATATAAAGGGGTTTTTATTTTTTTTAGATATAAATCCCAAAAAATCCCGAAAAATTTCATAATTTTTTTGTCCTTTTGCTCATTTCCGGTGTGATAGATAAGTGAACAGTGAAAGGAGAAAGAATATGAATTTTAAAAAATTTGGAAAGAAACTGTTTATACTTGTTTTGTTGCTTACTTCTATTTTTAGAATAAGCATGCCTATTTCGGCTGCAACAGGAAATGTATCTTTGGATACGCACGGAGATCGATGGAGGATGGGATTATCCACTGTTTTTTATGATCGTTATCTACAAACTCAAAGAAATATAACGAGCATAAGGATCGATAATTTTAGTATTAATGGACAAAATGCTTATTGTGTAGAGCCAAATGTTGAAATTTATCCTTCGATTGCAATGGAAATATTGGATGGACAGGCTGCCTTAAATGCACTTCATACCGCAGGCTATTCGGATTCTCAAATTAATGAAATGGCATTGATTTCAAGCTTAGGGTATGGATATGCCAATGATTTCTCAGAAGAAATGAATGCAGCAACACAGGTGCGAATTTGGCAAGTACATTTTGGCGATGTGATATCAAATATTCCGGCAGACATTCAAGCCCGTATTGATGTGATCAATGAAAGAATTCGTAAGATGAATACATCTTTATCATTTGAAAATCAGACTGTGGAATTAAACGGATATGGTGAAAAATATGCAGTCACTCTTGAAGACACAAATGGGATTTTATCCGACTATGTCTTAAATTCATCGATTGCAGGTGTGCATGTTGAAAAAAATGGAAACACATTAAGATTATGGGTGGAAAAAGGAAGTGCAGAATCAGGTACAATCACATTTGATGGATTGTATTCTAGAAATGAAGCAAACAATAATTGCATCGCATATTTTAATCCACAAAATCAAACGTTGGCTTCTTTTGGTAAAACAACTCCTAGGCAGGCGTCATTTAATTATCGTGTAAAAGAGACTGAAGGAAGAATACAAGTCAACAAGATTGGAGAAGCTTTAAAATCCGCGGCTGTAACGACTGAAGAAAAAAAGACAAAAACGGCTTTTGAATACGAAGAAATCGGTCTGGAAAACACGCAATTTGAAGTGATTGCGGCTGAAGATATTAAGGATCCAGCTGGCGATATAGTGTATAAACAAGATGAAAAAGTTGATACGATCACTACAGATCAAACCGGTGTTGCCTTAACCAAAGATCTTCCTTTTGGAAAATATATTCTCAAAGAAGTGCAGGCTACTGTAGGCTATGTGCAAAATAAAGATCCAATTGAAGTAGAGCTGCAGATTAGTGAAGATGGTCAAACCGTTGTTCAAAAGGACATTAAAAATGAGCGTGTCAAAATTGCACTGGATTTAGAAAAAGTATCTGCTTCGACAAAGAAACCTCTTCAAAATGCATTGTATGGTTTGTATCTTAAAGAAGATTTAAATGGAGTAGATGGCATTGTTCTTCCAAAAGATACTTTAGTTGAAACAAGTTATTCAAATGAAGATGGAAAAATTGTCTTTGATGGTGATTTTCCTCTCGCATTGTATGAATTAAAGGAAATTGAACCATGCCCTGGTTATGCACTAAATACTGAAATTATTGAAATTGATGCAAGAAATCCAAAAGATACGGATACGATCCATATAGAGAAGGTTTTAGAAAATGATTTTAATACGATATCTATATGTGTAAATAAAGTCGATCAAAATAACAATGTGATCAAAAATAACCGTTTTGAATTTGGTTTGTATAAAGATAAAGAATGTAAAGAGCTGATTGAATCAAAAATTAATGAAGATAATGCAGGTTATGTTCAATTTAATGATCTTGATGTAGGTACATACTACATCAAAGAAATAACAGCACCAAAAGGATATAAGTTATCAGATGAAGTTGTTTGTGTTCAAGTAAAGGAATATGGTCAAGTATTAATCAATGAAAAAGAAGTTAAAACTGATGAAGAGAGAGTGTATTCTTTATCATATAAGAATGAAAGAATACCTGAAATTCAAACAGGCTTACAAAACAATACAACATTGTTTGTTGCCTTGATTGCTATATCAGGAGCGACAATTTTGATCTATTTGGTTTGTAAATATAAGGCGTAAGTTTATCTTACGTCCTTTTTGTATGTTTTAGATTGCGATACTTGCAATTTTACTGAAAATAAACTAAACTTTCTTATATGAACGGTGCTGAAAAAAAACGTTCTTTTTTTAAAGACGCTGCTTATAACATAAAACGTACCATGGAATTAGATCCAGCTGCACATTCAAAATTAGAAGTATTTTGGTTATATCCCCATATCAAAGCTTTAGGTTTTCATCGTATAGCACATTGGTTTTGGGTTAGAAACCATACTTTTATTGCACGTTGGATTTCAAATATTGCTCGCAATTGGACGGGTATCGAAATTCATCCTGGAGCTACAATAGGCCGTGGATTGGTTATTGATCATGGCATGGGCGTTGTCATCGGAGAAACGGCTGTTATCGGCGATGACTGCCAGCTTTATCATGGCGTTACGTTAGGTGGAACAGGTTCTGTTCATGTTAAAAGACATCCCACTTTAGAAGATGGCGTTTATGTTGGTTCTGGGGCAAAATGCCTAGGTAATATAACGCTTCACAAAGGAGCTAAAGTAGGAGCCAATGCCGTTTTATTAAAAGATGTGCCGGCTTATGCAACGGCTGTTGGCATTCCGGCTAGAATTATTGAAAAGAAGTAGTGAGGATTCTATGTGGAAATATCGTTGTAAAACGCATTTGTTATCGCTTCTAGGAGCATTTATCGTAGGATGTGTGGTAACAGCTATCTTTTTCTTTACAAATACTGAAACATATTTACAGATATTGCCTGCTGATGTATATAAGTTTATTTCTGAGAATATTTGGCTTACATGTGCAGCAGGAGGTTTATCTTTTGCCGGTGTCATTAATATCATCTTGATTGCTCAGATGTTGATGTCACTGTATAATCTAAATCCTTTTATCTTTATTATTTTGATCATGTTTGCCGCAGAACCTTTGGTAATTCTAGGAATTGTATTGGTCGTTCCAGCGATCATTGTTTGTATCTATGGTATGGTCAGCTTGAATAAAGAACGTGGCAAAGAGATGAAAGCCCACAATTTTTCTCAAGATGAAGAACTTGTAAGAATGTATAAATTGCATCATAAATTAGATGAGAATGTAAAATCATTAGCTGAAAATTGTCGCAAGAATGTCAATAAGATGACATATCTATACGTTTTAGGGATTGTCGCCTTGTTCTGTGTTTTATTCTTTATTCAGAATATCATGATTGCAACTCTGGCTTTTTTGTTCTATATGTTTTTATTCAATATATTGTTGCGGTATCGAGCTTCCTGCTTGATTCCAATAACTTCTCTATTATATGACAAGTGTGATCCTGAGGCCTGTGCTTCAGCAATTATCTACTATTCAACAAAGAACGGAAAAGTAAAGCTTAAATCTCAAACGTTGTTTGCTCAGTGTCTAATTTATTTAGATGATCCACAATTAGCTCAGGATATTTTGATCAATTATCCACGAAAAGATGCTGCGAGCTCTTTATCATACTGGTCTTTGATGGCAAATATTTATTATTTAATGAAAGATGAAGACGGATTGAACCGCTGCAAAGAAGAAGCTCAAAAAATTCAACTTGGTTTTGGTCAGACCGGTGTCATGATCCAAAATGAAGAATTGGCTTCTATTCAAAATAAAATCGATTTGATGAATGGGGAATTCAGCACTTGTAAGAAATATTATCTAGATTCGTTAAATAAAGCTCGTTTTACTTTCCAACAAGTCGATTCTTGTTATTACATCGCATTGATCTCATTTGTAGAACAGGATTATCCACTTGCGAATATGTATTTCGATCGAGTAATTAATTTAGGTAATAAAATGTGTTATGTTTCAAAAGCTAAACACTATCAGTCCAAGATGGAAAATATGAATCTTGATATCAATGAAGGCTAGAAAGCCTTCTTTTTTTTATGCATTTTTTACATACCATATACCTAGGTATAAATTGATCAAAGTCGAAAACAAGATTTCACTTAGTGAAGTAACATGACCTAGTCCAAACAGAACTAAGGTGCAAATTGAAAATAATAAAAATAAATATTGAAGGTGTTTTTGTAAAGAAGTATCTACATAACACGCAGGATCAAAATAAGCTTTAATCCATTCTAAAATAAATAAGAAGACAGCAGCTATAGCTATCCATACATGCAAATCATTGATCCAAAATGCCAGTGTATGTGAGTAGGGAATAATACAGGATATGCACATAGCTAAACAGATGATCTTATGGAGATGCTTGTGATAATAAATACGATATTTATTCCAGATATGTTTAGAATAGAAATAAAATCCCAAAGCACTTGAAATGGCCCATAATACAAGATAGATGGTATGGCCTAATTGGTTTCCTATATAGCTTTGATTATCGTAAGATACATCGATCCAGAAGAAAGGAAGGATGTTTAATAACGGATTGATAATCAAAAAATGAAGATAAACGTAAGATTTTTTAAATTTCATGAAAAAATTTTACGTTTTTTTTGTCATTTTGTCCAATTGAAGTGTGATAGAAAATAGGAGCGCAAAAAAGGAGGTGTTTTGATGCAAGATTGGGTGGACGTAATCGAAAGAAATGATCAAAGAATGAAGTTGAGACTTAAATCGAACAAATTGCTGGATGTATCACTATTTGAACGATTTGAACATGACGATCTATGTTTAAGATGTGTTTTAAATGATACCGCTTCTGCAACGATAACTTATGTTATACAGGATTTTCTTTCTCTTGATGATTTTTTAGATCAATATACATTCAAAAAAGAAGAAGGATATACATTTTTAGAGAATCTTTTTACCAGTGCCGTTGCGGTCAATCGCAATAAACCAGTATTGGTAGATCCTGAGTTTATATTTGTGTCAAATGTTGGTGATCGATTTGCCTTTGTTGGCATTCCTCTTGTGATTGATGAATGGTTGATACAAAAAGATGTATGGATCGAAATCGTAAAATATTTGATCAATCACTTTAAGAGTGAACATGCCTATGAAATCAATGGATTCTTGATCAAATTTGTAGAGTCATCTGAATTTTCATTGCCCAATCTCATTCTTGCAATCAAGGCTTTACATGATTCGTATTATCCTAAAAAGTTGTTTCACTTTAAACGCAATAACAGTTTCGTGTTAAAGCGTCCCTTAATACCTAATACGATCATCAAAGAGTGCGTACAAGAGTATGGTCACCTGCCACAAGAAGAAAAAACTCAATTAATAGGCTCATTTGATGAGTATAAGGCGTATTTAAGTGATGGGACGACAAATTATCCTTTGATAGGAGAAACAGTTCTTATAGGACGTTCTATGGCTTGTGATATTCGCATTGAATCTTTAGAGATATCTTTGAAACACGCAAAGCTGACTCGTGTCGATGATCGATGGTATATCCAGGATCTTAAAAGCAAGAACAAGACATATTTAAATGAAAAATTGGTCCAGCGAAAGATGCGATTAAAAGATGGCATGGTCATATCTTTTTCGCAGAAACAGTTTACCTTTCATGAAAAGTAATCATGATCTTGAATGATAGATATTTAATTCAGGAACAGATTCAAAAATCATCGTGGATCAATGTATATGTCGTAGAAGATCAGTTGACATCCAAGTTGTATATTGCCAAAGAAGTCTTAAAAGAGGCAAATCCAATCTTGATTCACCAGTTTCACGTTGAAGTTGATGTTTTAAGTCAACTTGAACACAAACACTTTCCTTCAATAATCGATGTGTTCGAAACGCGAAATAGTATGATCTTGATCGAAACCTACTTTAAAGGTATTGATCTGGGTCAATGGCTTTTAAAACATGACAAGATATCTCAAAAACTAAAGAAAAAGTGGATCTTAGATTGTATAGACATGTTACAACATATTCACGAAAAAGGATTTTTATATATCGATCTAAAGCCCGAAAACTTGATCATTGTGGATGAAGAAATTTATCTAATTGATTTCAATGCCTGCCTTGAAAAGACTTCTCATCAAGCAATCTTAGCTTCCAAGGTTAATATGGCTCCAGAATTTTTAGAAACAGGATATTTAGATCAGACCAGTGACATATATGGAATGGGAGGGATATTATTAGCATTATACTCACGTGGTCCTTGTAGAAAGCTTGCACAAAAATGTCGAGATACACTTCCTTCTAAACGTATTCGCTCAATGAAGCAATTAAAGCGATGCTTTCTGCTATGTTGTAGAGCTAAGTATATCTTAAGTATTATCATTTGTATTTTGTTGTCTGTCTTTCTATTTAGTTTACTTTTTAGATATACATTAGCTACTCCATTATCTAAATATCTAGATACTAAAAATTCATCAGATTTGATCAGTGCCTATCAATTCACGCTTAATCAGGCAGAGGGAACTTACCAACAAAAAGTTCAAGATACGCTTTATTTATGGATCGATAATGGCTGGATCTCAACATCTGCATTAGAGGATGAGAAAGTGGCTCGCTTTCTTTTGAAACAAGCTATTCAATCACAAAACATCTCCTGGTGCTCCTATATCTTAAACTTGTTGAATGATGATGTGAAAGATCAATTGATTGACTTGGTCTTGTTGACAAACGTCTATATTGAACAGACCCAGAACATTCAATATGAACACATCCATAGATTTTTGAATGATCTAAAGACAAAAACACTAAGTACATCGCAAAAAATGGAAAATATGTTTTTGATATTGAATGTCATCAATGAATGCGAAATTATTTTGAAACAACAGGATCTGGATATTCTGTATAAGCTTCAATCCAATCTGTCAGATCAACAAAATGAGATCTTACGTTCTTTGGCAAATGCGTATCTTTCTTATGGATTGATCATACAAGATGAAGATCTAGAATTTAAGATTCCTTCGTTTTATACAGAATTATTTAAAGATGATTTAGAAAAGTTAGAAATAATACAATTTTTAGGAGGATAAGTATGATTGAATATATGTTCTATTCTACGATCGCACTCTCGTATATCGAACTAGATAAAGATACATTAACTGAACCAGACGATGTATATGTAACACTTGATTCTTCGATCGATATTGAGAAAAGCTCGTTTTGGTATCAAGGAGAAGAGATTCGACCACAAAATGGCAAGATCTTCTTTCATGTGTATGAAGAAGATGAGTCTATATTTCGCTATATTCTAAAAGATAGTAATGGAAATGTATTAGAAGACTCCAGTAAAACGATTACGCTGGATTCAATCAATCCTGAAATAGAAGTAAAAGTGAATGATCATTTAATAGAGGATACTCTTTATCTTGTTGATAAAACACCATTATCCATTACTTGTACGGATACACATCTTGATAACTTTGATGTTTATGTGGATGATGTGTTGATGGAAGAAGATGATCAATTTGAAGTTGAACCAGGTGCTAGACAAATTAAGATCGTTGCATCCGACAGTTTTGGACACGAGACGATTCGTTTGATTGATGTTAAAAGGATTAACGTTCCAGTCATTGACGTTAATCAAGATTATGATGCTTATACACTAGATCCATCTTTTCATTTTGATTTTAATGAAGTGATAAAAGAATCATTTTCCTTGATCATGTATGTGGACGGGATCAAGACTCGAGAATTCGATTGCAAAGATCTAGAAGAGTTAGAAATTAAATTGGATAAGACGGGAGATTATCTATTTCAGCTTGTTCTTCCACAAGCTTTGTATTTAAATTTTCAGATTGAGGATCACGATCAATATCTGATTCATTTTTCCAATGATGAATTGTATTTGAATATGATTCCTGATACATATCAAACAAATGAAACTGTGTTCGTGAATATGAATTGGAACCCTCGTTATGTAAAAAATACGTATTTGGAAATATGGAATGGTCGATATTGGATTCGTCGTGATATTATTGATCAAATTGTTTTTGCTGCCATTCCAGGTCAAAGTATTCAATACTATGCTAGAGCTTATGTTGAGGATATGTTTTCTAGGAAAGTAGAGAAAGAAGTAAGTGTTTTGGTTGATTGCCAACCACCAGAATTCTCACTGCAAGGAAATGGACAGATCTTAAAAGAAAATGAATTAAATATCTTGGAAAAAGATACGATCATAGAATATTTATCCAGCGAAAAGACAAAAGTAACCATGAAGTTTAAGATCAATGATCAAGAAATGCAAAATATCACTTTAAATCAGGCCTTTTCACAACTAAAAAAAGACGATGTGCTGTATGTGGATATTTTCGCAAAAGATGAAGTAGGGAATCTGAGCAGTAAAACATATCTTATTAAAAAGGAACCAATTGTATTAACAAATCCAATCATAACAACATCTTATGAAACATCCTCTTTTGATCCGTTTAATCAAGATATTGCTCATATTGATCATATTTGGAAAGTCGATGAATCTAACAATTTGATCCAACATGAAACTGTTAAAAAAATCAATGATATGACCAAACCGACAATTCGTTTTATTCGTAAGAATGATAATACGATTCGAATCATCTTGATGAAGGGAGCCGAGTATTCAAATGATCGCTTTCAAAAAATCATGATCGATGATAAACCTATAGACTTATCGCTTTTAAAGAAAGATAAGTTTGGTAACTATTACTATGATCATGTTTCTCATGCTTCGCATTGTACGATAAAAGCTATTGCGACAGATGCTTCTGGAAATAAGACCAGTTTACAGGAAGAGTTTACCTTTTCGCTATATCAATGGCTCATTCCAGCTTGTTTGATTACTTTTGTGACATTATTAAGCTTGATCGTTTATCAAATTAGGAAACGTATTCATGGCTAGAATCTTTTTGGTTTTTGATTGTATTTGTTCTCATTATGAAATAAAAAATAAGTTATATATCAAAGATCTAAATTTTGAACTGAAAAAGAATATTTTGAATTTATCTTATCAAAAGGAAACATATCAACTTTTAGATCAAGAATCGATTCGTCTTGGACCATATGTTATTGTATTTGATTTAGCTAAAAAAGAAACATGGTTTTTATACCCTTTAGAAGATGAATGTTTGATTGGTCGTGATGATAGTTGTGATATATGCATCTTATCTTCAAAGGTATCTAAAAAACATTGTCGCCTTGTGCAAAATGAGGATCTATTTGTGATTCATGATCTGAATAGTACGAATGGGATCTTTGTGAATCGTAAAAGGATCAAAGAAAAAACATTACAGGGTGGAGATGAAATCATCATTTATGATGTTTTGATATATTTTGTCGAAGGGTATTTGGTAATTAATAAAAAACCAAAACATGAAGTAAATAAAGTAAGATCTCAATTCAAGAAGGATCAATCTTTGAGTTTGAAAAAAGGCCTATGTAGATTTCCTCAAGATATCAATTCTTTAACAGTGCGTGTAGAGATGCCTATCATAAAAGAACCAATCAAAAAAGCAGGTGTTTTTGCAAGTATCGGTTCTTCGATTTTGATCTTGTTTTCTAGTTTATTATCTTGTATAGCTTTAAAACTGTTTTCTGATATCGCTCTTGAGAGCATATTTTCAACAATGTTTACAAGTTTATCAATGAGCGTAGCTTTCTTTGTGTATGGCTTGATCAATCGTCAACTCACCTATAAATCCCAACAAAAGCAGAATAAAGATGAAGAGAAGCTGTATTTGGAATATTTAGAACAACTAAAAACAGAATTGGATGAATTCAAAGAAAAAACAGCGCATCAAATCATACAGGATCAAAAAATATTTACTGGTTTTTCAAAGAATTCTTTTGGGATTTATGAAAACAAGGAACTTTTGATGGCGATTGGTATGCAGAAAAACAATGTGATTGATTTTGAAAAACAAGATGCAAGTTATTTGTATAAGATGCAGACATTATTTAAAAAAAGAGAACAGTTTATCGCAGATTATGATGTTCAAATAAATAAGAACGTATATTTCAATGAATTTAATAAGCTTTGGATACAAAGGAAATGGGATCAATCAATCCTGGATATGATCATGATGCAATATAGCTGGTTAAATCTTAATCATTTTAGAAAGATTGTTTTTCTAGTTCATGAACGAAGTGAAGTGAAACGATATCTAGATCATCCAGCAATCATTAAAGACAAAAGGCGTCTTATTGCAACAAATTCAAAAGAAATCAAGGAACTAAGTTCCTTGATCAAGGGATTGCCTTATATCTATATCGTATCCAATGAAAAATTGATCGTAGATATTCCTTCGGAACATTTTTCTTTGATTTATATAGGAAATGAACCATCTATATATCCATATGATCGCATATACAAAGATAATTTATTAACTATTGAATTTTCAAGAGATAAAATTCGCAGTTCAATAGAATATTTTTATCAAAATAAACCAACATATAGAGCTGGTGGTCTACATCCTGAATTTGAACATGATTCAGTTTGTTTAAAAGTGAAGATGGGATTGGATGACAATCAAGAAATCATAACAATTGATTTTTCCGAGAAAGCACATGGACCACACGCTCTGGTAGCGGGTACAACTGGATCTGGAAAATCTCAATGGCTGTCTTATCTATTGATGATGTTGATCGTACAAAACTCACCAGAATACCTTCAATACATCTTGATTGATTTTAAAGGGGAAGCATTTGGACAAGCCTTTTTAAAGTTTGATCATTGTGCGGGTATTATCAGTAATCTTGAAGAAAACGCAATGAATCGCTTTGTCTTAAGTATGGAAAGTGAAATCAAGCAACGACAGCTGTTGTTGAAGAAAATGATGAGCGAGTATCCAACAAAATTAAGCCATATTGATGTATACAATGAAATTTATCAAGATAAAATTTCGCATTTATTTGTAATTGTGGATGAATTTGCCCAATTAAAATCTCGTTTTTCACAACATTTACATTCTTTGATTGAAATGGCACGAATTGGACGTTCATTAGGCATTCATCTGATCTTATCGACACAAAAACCTTTAGGTATCGTTGATGATCAAATTTGGGCCAATGCCAATCTTAAAGTTTGTTTAAGAGTGAACAGCGAAACAGACAGTCGTGAAATTCTTCATAATGATCATGCATCCAAGTTGGTTGAACCTGGTGAATTTATCATGCAGGTTCAAGATGCAGAAAGAAAAGGAAAAGCTTTTTATCTATATGAAGAGATATCAAACAACAGAGATTTTACGATCGTAGATAGTATGGATCATGTTCTTTATTCTAAAAACGAAAAGAAAGAAACTTTATTTCAATATTTATCCAATCAATTGTTGAAACAGGCAAAAGGACACCATTGGATCGTGTGTCCTGATTTGAACACATACCAGAAACTTAATGAAGGCTTTCTATTGATTGACATGCCACAGAAACAAAGTCAAAGAATTTTTGATTTCAAGGATCCTTTTTTGATCTATACCAAAAATATAAATCAAATTATGCAATCAATTTTATCTTGTATTCAAAGTAAGAATGTTTATCTAAAGGGATTTGATGTTTATAAAGAGTATGTTGATGAAGTATTGGATGAAATAGGTTTTTGTATTAAAAGTCCTCTATTAAAGGAGAATGACTTTTTGATCATCGATAATCTAGAAGATTTTAAAGAAGTAAAAGCACTGCAATGCATTGTAATCGTGATTATTGAGCAGTTGAATTTTAAAGATATTTCATTGATCAAATCTTTTACAGAACGTATGGCATATCAGATCAATGATATCGAAAGTCTACGATATTTCTTTGATGGCTATCCAATTTATCAAAACACACAACATCCACAAGTTCTATATGAACATGCGGTATATGAATGTGTCTTAAACAAGGGACATCCTTTGAAGAAGAAAAATAAAAAACAAATCTTAAAACTAGAAAACTCAGATAGATTTTTATTGGGATTTGATGTTGAAACAAAAAGACCAGTGTTTCATAAAAACGATAAACAGATCTTGTTTTGTTACGAAAAAGTAGAGGCGATAGAAGTAATAGAAAGAATTTTGTCGCAATGGAAAAAATCAAATGATCAGCTGACCATTAGTAAACAATTAGATGAAACTGCAGATGTATATGTATTAAAGAGTTCTACGATGAATTTGGTTACGTTTGAGAAGATACAAAACAAAATGAATCTTGTATGGGTAGGAAATGACTTTATAGAAAAAGGATTTATGATCAAGAGAAAATTTCCGTTGTTTCAAGGAGAACTGTATTTTTGGCATGAGAATGAAGTATTCAATGTTAGAGAGGTAAGACAAAATGGAGTTGATTCATATTAAAGTTTTTAATCAAGAAAAAGCGTATGACGTATGGATCGAAGAAGATTGCAAGGTCAATGACTTTATTGAAGATGTCATTCAGTTGTGGTTTAAAGAACAATACGCCTATGAACATTTCCTCTATCACATTGATGAAAAAAAGATATTGGTTTCTCATTTAAGTTTTAAGGAAAATCATGTAATACATTCAGATCAATTGATCTTATTTTGAAGAAAGGAATAGACAAATGCAGATAAGAGTAGATTATGAACAAGTTCATCAAAGTGCATCCATGATCAAACAAAAGGCTGCACAATATGATGAAACGATACAAAAAATATATTCACGTATGTATCAAATGCAAAGTGTATGGCAGGGAAGTGACAATCAAGCCTTTATCGATAAGCTTGAACAGTTTAAACCTCAATTAAATCGTATGACAGAGATAATTGAACAGTATGCTTTGTATTTGCAGAAGAGTGCTGATAATTATCAAGCTTTGTTGCAGGACAGGATTATGAAAGCTAAGAATTTAGCATAGAAAGGGTATTTATGAATAATGTACAGATTTCAAGTGATGATGTTTTACAATATGCAAATCAATTAAGCATGATGGAGCAGGAAATACTACAAATTTTCCAGGAAATTAAAGCGAAAATGACGTATGTAGAAACGATTTGGTCATCACCCGCCTCAAAGAATTTGATGAATCAATTTCAACGTATGTATCCTGTTTTTGATCAATACGTGCAGGCTTTGGGTGAATATGCTCTATATCTAAATCAGACGGCATCCAGCTATGCAGAAAATGAAGCTAATTTGACAGCGGCAATGAGTGCAAATGGATAGTTCTTTGATGTATTATCAAAATTTGAAACAGTCTTTGAATGCTTTGAAAAGTAAAATTGTAGATACTGTAAGTGATATCAATGAAAGAAGTTATGTGCTTCAAGCTATCGATGAATTGTGTTTGTTATGTGATCAACAGATTCAGGAGATAAACATACATGTTCATCAACACAGATAGCTATCGTATGTTAGGTTTGCGATTTCAAGCTTTAAGAAATGATTCGATTCACGGAAATTATTCCAGGCAAATCTTGATTCAAAACAAATTAAAGGCATTACAGTCTTATTTTATAGAGACTGCCAATCTATTTGAAGAACACGAAAGTGGAAATACCAGTTTGTTTACAAATGGACAGCTTAGGACCTCACACTATGAAAATATTAATATTCCAGCTATATTAACGAAACAAGATAAAAAGTCGTATTTTGGTTTTGGTGCGCAATACAATATCAAGGAAGCCACTCTTGGTTATCATAATGATTTAATTGATGCCAGTTTACGCATGAACATAGGAGATGCCAAAGCAAATGTGGATGCCGAATTTTCATTGTGGAAAGATAAAAAATGGGATCCTAGATTTGAAGCGGAACTGGATGCAGATGTTGCATTAGCCAGTGCCAATCTTCAGGCTAAAGTAGGCGGTTCTAAGTTAAATGCGACTGTAGATGCAAGAGGAGCTGTAGGAGCCTTGTATGCAGATGCTACCTGCGTTTTATCGATGGAAGAACAAACAATCAAGGCAGGTGTTGGAGCCTGCGCGCTTAGAGGGGAAGCAAGTATCGCATTTAATATTTTTGGTGTAAAAGTAACGCTGACCGGACAAGGTTCGCTTGGAAGTGCGGAAGCAAATTTTGAATATAGCCATCGTAACAGAGAATGGATCATTGGATCAAAACTTGGCTTTATCGCAGGCCTTGGTTTTAAGATACGAGTAAATTATTAGAAAGGAAATTTATGAGAGAATTATTACCACTTGGCAGTGTAGTGGCCTTATATAATGGAACAAAGAAGTTAATGGTCATCGGACGCATTCAAAAGGCAGTAGAATCCGATGAGGTGTATGACTATTCAGCTTGTCTTTGGCCTCAGGGATATATAAACAAAGAGTACGTCTATTTATTTAATCAGGAAGATATACGCTGTCTATATCATATTGGACACCAGGATACAGAAGAGTTTAATTTTCGCTTTATACTGGATGAAGAAATGAAAAAAATCGAAAAATAAAGAGTCAGTCGTTATGACTGACTCTCATCTGTTTCGGATAATTCAGGAAATTCAACTAGATATTCTGGATTGTTTTCTCTTAAGTAATCAAATACAGTTTGATCATGAACTGTAAAATTATATTTGTTTAGATAGTATACAAGACACTGTGTGCTAAAGTCTGAACTTGAGCTTAGATTTTCAATGATCTGATCTTTGATGTTCTCGTAATCGTTATCCACTAAAATAGCTACATAAGCTGTTGTCGTTCCACTACCGCTCTCAGATGTGAAAACTTCATCGGCAACACCAGCATCCTCATGTTTATACATTGTGTTGATCAAACGTGTTGGAAGATCTGTGGACTGCGTTGTAATAAGAACTTCTTCATTTGAATAGCTGGCAGAATCACTGGAATACTCTTCGTAGATCTTATCCAGTTCTGTTCCATCTTTAACCGCTTCAAGTGCTTTTTGGGCTGTTTTTTCATCATCGCACTGAATGATCTTTACAACACTTGGCTTGTATTCACTGCGAATATCTGATTTTGCATCGTCAAAGTATTTTTCGGTTAATTTCTCATATTGGGCATTTGGGATCAAGACTTTATCGATATAATCGTCTTTACCTTCATAACCCGCACTGATCAATTGATCTTCGATATCTGGAGTGTTGCTTTCTAATTCAGCATAGGAATCTTGTGCAGCCTGTTTGATTTCATCGCCACGGCCAATTTCTTCATCTAAAATAGCTTGACGAATCAATTCAACGCTCATGTTGCCACCGCTGGCTGCTTTTAAAAGATCATATAAATCACCTTTTGTGTATGTCGTATCTCCAATTGTCATAATAGATTCGCTGGAATCAGAAACAGTGGATTGGGCACCTCCACAACCTGTCAATAATAAGGCTGTACCTAACAGAAGTAGAGCTTTTCTTTTCATTATTCATTCTCTCCTTTCTGTGTGCTGATATAATCTTCAATTTTCTTCTGAACATCTTCATCGTTAAATTTAATGTCTAAGTTTTTTGCGTTTTCTTCAACGATCGTTACAGATAATCCTTGATTATTTTGTAAGAATGCATATAGCAACTGATCTGTCACATCCTCGTTTTTAGATTCATGGATCTTTTCGATATCTGTTTCATCGACATGAACTTTATATAGGCTGATAGCTCCTGTTGTTGAATCTGTAACAGTGATCCAGTCACTTGTTTGTCCTTTTTCCAACTCAAGTGCAGCTGAGATCACACTAGAATCGAGTGTAGTTGAAGAACTGGAAGAATTCGAATCGATATATCCATAGAAACCATCATTAGCTGCGGTTGTCTCATCTTCGGAGAATGCGGTTGCGGCATCCGCAAAGCTTCCGTCTTCTAGAGCCTGATCAATATTGTCTTTCTTTTTCTGTTCATCATCTGTTAATTCATCTGCGTCTGTTACACTCATAGAGATGATCGATACAGTTCGAGGACTGACACTTTCTACAGCTTCCTTATATTCGTCAAAATGTTCATCGACATAAGCTTTATTCATTTCTTTTTCTTTTACGCTTGTAAGGCAATAATCATCCAGGTCATCAATAGACTTATAGCCATAACTAGCTAATTCAGCTGCAAGACTTGCTTCATAATCGGTGCTGTTTGATTGTGCATTAGTACGAATTGTAGATTCAAGGGTGCTTGCGTCTTCTCTTAAGCTGTCTGTTGTTTCAATTGTCTGGTTAATAACAGCATTGCGATACATATTGTATAAAAGCGTACTGTCAAAACTTTCAAGTTCATTATAAAGATCGTCAGCCGTGACATCTGTACCATCAATGCTTGCGACAACTTCTTTACCATCCATTGTTTTACCAGATACGTTATAACGATTGGCATCAAAAATAAAGTATCCAATAAATGAAATTAGAATAACGGCAATTACGACAACAAACCAGTTATTCCTTAAAAATTCACCCATATTAATTCCTCCTTTGAAAATCTTTTAAATTATACGAAAAATCGCTATAAATTGCAATGAAACCCCAAATCGTATTAATTGAGATTTAAAGGAAAGTTTGTTATTATAGTATAACGAAAAGAGGAATACATATGTCAGAATTAGTGATTAAAGATCTACATGTTTCTGTAGAAGATAAAGAAATATTAAAGGGCTTGGATCTAACGATCAAAAGCAAAGAAAGACACGCTCTAATGGGGCCAAACGGAAATGGGAAAAGTACTCTATTAGCTGCCATTATGGGAAATCCAAAATACACTGTCACAAAAGGATCAATTGAACTTGATGGACAGGATGTTTTAAACATGGAAGTGGATGAGCGCAGCAAGGCTGGTTTATTTTTGGGAATGCAGTACCCTAGTGTAGTTTCTGGGGTAACCAATTCAGACTTTTTAAGAAGTGCCATCAATGCTCGTCAGGAAAAACCTATCTCTTTATTCAAATTTATCAAAGAAATGGATAAAGCAATCGAACAGTTGCAGATGAAACCGGATTTGGCTCATCGCTTTTTAAATGATGGTTTCAGTGGTGGTGAAAAGAAACGTAATGAAATCGTTCAGATGATGATGTTAAAACCATCAATTGCGATGTTGGATGAAATTGATTCTGGTTTGGATGTGGATGCCTTGAGAATTGTAAGCGATGCGATCATCAAAACGCAGGAAGAAACAGATATGGGCTTATTGATCGTGAGCCATTATGCTCGCTTCTATGAATATTTAAAGCCAACTCATGCACATGTTTTATTGGATGGAAAAATTGTTGTGTCTGGACAAGCAGATCTTGTTGATAAAGTTGATCAGGAAGGCTATGAATGGATCGAAAAAGAATTTGGTGTTTTTGCTAATAAGGAAGATAAAAAACAACCAATTTCTCTTGGTTCATGCGCCGTTAAAAAGGTGGCCTAGTTATGGAAAGAACATTTCAGGATACATTTAAGGAACAATTAAGTTCTACAAATGAAAAAACAATTCTAAATGTCCTTTCTCAAGCTTCAGGATCTTTGTTTTATGAAATTACAGAAGCAACAGATATAGATTTAGAGATCTGTATTGAATCCTCTGCTAATCTAAAGCTTTTTGTATTGAATCGATCCAATGGGGATGTAAATCTGAACTTAACGATCCACGTTGATCAGGATGCAGCTTGCCAGATGGGTCTATTGGATCTTCAAGATGGCAAATTCAATTGGAAACAATATGTGGATTTAAAGAAAGCAGGAGCAGAGTTTAGTATTTTATCTGGCCAGTTGTGTATGCCGGATACGACAAAGATCTGTTCAATGGAAGTATGCCATGAAGATGGCAATACATTTGGACAGATGCAGAACTTTGCGGTTCTTTTTGATCGTGCTCAATATGAAATGGTTGCCAATGGAAATATCAAAAAAGGATGTGCCCAGGCACAGTCTCATCAGACAACAAGAGTTTTAACATTAGGAAAAGACCATACTGCAAAAGTGATTCCTTTGTTGTTGATTGATGAAAATGAAGTAAAGGCAAGCCATGCACTTTCAATTGGACAGCCAGATGAGGAACAACTTTATTACTTATGTTCAAGAGGTCTTTCTAAACAACAGGCAATGGGTCTGTTGAGCGTTGGGTATTTCTTGCCCGTTCTTGATCTTGTCGAAGATAAAGAACTTTACGAATCCTTAAGAACCTACATGGAAAGCAAGGTGGGATTATATGGACGTCAATAAGATCCGTGAAGATTTTCCCATCCTTTCAAGAAAGATGAATGATAAACCTTTGGTTTATCTTGATAATGGGGCAACTACACTTAAACCTCAATGCGTAATTGATGCAGTATGCAATTATTATACATACCTTGGAGCGAATGCTCATCGAGGCGATTATCAGATGAGTGCTCAAGTGGATGAAGCATTTGAAAATGCTCGTATCACAGCTCAAAAGTTCATTAATGCCAAATATAAAGAAGAAATCGCTTTTACATCAGGTTCTACGATGGGATTAAATGAAATTGCGATCATGTTGACACAACAGGTATTAAAGTCTAATGATGTTGTATTAACTTGTGAGAGTGAACATGCTTCAAACATCCTTCCCTGGCAGCAGGCTGGAATAGCTAAGAATATCCAAGTAGAATACATAGAACTTGATCATGAAGGTAAAGTTACGATCGAGGCGGTTCAAAACGCTATTCATGATGGTGTTAAGATCATTGCTTTGGCACATGTTTCAAATGTATTAGGCTTTGAAGCTCCTATTGAAGAAATTTGTAAGTTAGCTCATGAAAAAGACATTATCGTTGTGGTTGATGGAGCGCAGAGCACCCCTCATATCGACATTGATGTACAAAAGCTGGATTGTGATTTTTTTGTGTTCAGTGCACATAAATTGTGTGGTCCAACAGGTGTTGGTGTGATGTATGGAAAGAAAAAATGGATGGATATGCTTGAACCGGTTTTCTTTGGTGGAGAAAGCAATGCTCGTTTCAATAAATGTGGTGACTTGATCTTGAAAGAGAGTCCACTTAAATTTGAAAGTGGGACGCAGCCAATTGAAGGTGTGATTGGGATGGCTGCCGCTATGGATTACCTACAAAAAATTGGCAAGGATAATATCCATGCCCATGAAGTGATGTTAAAAAAGTATTTCTTGGAACAAGTCAAAGATTTAGACAAAGTAATCATATATAATGCGAATGCTAAAAGCGGAATATGTACCTTTAATATCATGGATAAAGGAAAGATGTTGTTTGCACAGGATGTAGCTGGATACTTAGATTCACTTGGAATTGCAGTACGATCAGGACAACACTGTGCTAAATTATTGCCGGATATATTACATACGCCGGGAACGTGTCGAGCCAGCTTCTATATCTACAACACAAAAGAAGATGTCGATAAGCTCGTTGAAGGATTAAAGAATGCCACAATTGAAAATTGTGTAAATATTTTCTTTTAAAGGAGGCAAAAGTTCTATGGCTTTAGATCCAACAATTTTAAGAGATATAATCATGGATCACTATGAATATCCTAGAAATAAAGAATTAACAGAAAAAGATGGATATATGTCTAGACACATGGCTAGTGATTCATGTATTGATGATATAACAGTACAGTCAAAGATTGAAAATGGGATTATTGAAGATGTACGTTTCGATGGAGTTGCCTGCACAATTTCGACTGCATCCACTTCTATCATGACGGAACTTGTCAAAGATAAGTCCATTGAGGAGGCCAAAGAAATCATCGATAACTATTTTAAGATGATCGATCAACAGGAATATGATGAAGATCTTCTAGAAGAAGCTGTTGCTTTTTCAGGAGTAGGAAAACAGGCAAATCGTATTAACTGTGCTACGATTGGTTGGAAAGCCTTACGTGATATGATCAATGAAAGTGAGGAGAAAGACCATGAGTGATTCAAAGAACCTGGATTTGAAGAATGAATACGAATATGGTTTTCATGACGAAGACGTCAGTGTCTATAAAACAGAAAAGGGATTAAATGAAGAAACTGTACGCATGATCTCTAAGATCAAAAATGAACCGGAATGGATGTTGGATCTAAGATTAAAGGCGTATCATTCTTTCGTGGAACAGAAAAATCCTAACTGGGGACCTGATTTAAGCCAGATCAATTTTGATGATTATACATATTACATCAAACCAAGTGATCGCCAGCAACAAAACTGGGAAGAAGTTCCTGAAACAATTCGAAACACATTTGATCGTTTAGGAATCCCAGAAGCAGAACAGAAATATCTTGCCGGTGTTTCCACACAATACGAAAGTGAAGTCGTATATCACAATATGTTGGAAGAAGTGGAAGAAAAAGGGGTAATTTTCTTAGATACGGATACGGCTTTAAAAACCTGTCCAGATATTTTTAAAGAGTATTTTGGAAAAATCGTGCCATATACAGATAATAAGTATGCTGCCTTGAATACAGCTGTTTGGTCAGGTGGATCTTTTATCTATGTTCCTAAAGGGGTAAAATTAGAGAAACCACTACAGTCATATTTTAGAATCAATTCTATGCAGATGGGACAGTTTGAGAGAACTTTGATCATTGTCGATGAAGGAGCAGATGTACATTATGTTGAAGGCTGTACAGCGCCTATTTATTCAAAAGATTCTCTTCATGCTGCCGTTGTAGAAATCTATGTACATAAAAATGCGAAATGTCGTTATTCTACAGTTCAAAACTGGTCAAGCAATATTTTGAATCTAGTAACCAAAAGAGCAAAGGTATTTGAAAATGGGCATATGGAGTGGATCGATGGAAATGTTGGTAGTCATATCAATATGAAGTATCCAGCTTGTATTTTAGCTGAACCTTACGCAAAAGGAACGACGATCTCAATTGCGGTTGCCTCTAAAAACCAGATTCAGGATGCCGGCAGCAAGATGATCCATTTGGCAGATCATACGACTAGTACGATCATATCTAAATCGATTGCACGCAATGGTGGGGAAGTTAACTATCGTGGATGGGTCAATCATTCACCTAAAGCAGAGCATGCTAAATCTAAAGTAGAGTGTGATACTTTGATCTTAGATAAAGTTTCTCGTTCGGATACAATTCCTTTAAATATCTTTAAGAATGATACTTCACAAATTGAACATGAAGCGACTGTATCGAACATTAGTGAGGAACAGTTATTCTATTTGATGAGCCGCGGTTTATCTAGAGAAAAAGCTACGGAAATGATCATTATGGGCTTCTTAGAACCATTCACACGTGAGCTTCCAATGGAATATGCAGTTGAGCTAAATCAATTGTTGAAATTAGATATGAGTGATTCTATTGGATAGAAAAGTATTGATTCAAAAAAGAAATCAAATTCAATCACTTATAAGAGAAGAAAAAGAAAAGGCCATAGTGGAAACACTGAAGCCTTTTTTAAAAGGAAATATAGGTTTATATGTACCTATTAAAGGCGAAGTGGATATCTTTAGACCATTTAAACATCTATCTGTGTATCTTCCGGTTGTGACATCTAATACAGATATGGAATTTGTTAAGTATGAGGATAACTTACAAAAAGGTTCTTTTGGTGTCCTAGAGCCTGTAGGAACTTTTATAGATAAGAATCTAATGGATGTAATCGTTGTACCTATGGTCGGATTCAATCATACAATTCGAATGGGTTACGGAAAAGGCTACTATGACCGATATCTGAAAGATTTTTGTGGCTTGAAGATCGGAGTTGCCTTTGATATACAGGAGGATATATCGATCTTAAAAAAAGCACATGATGTAGAGATGGATATGATAATTACCGAAACAAGGAGGATCTTAAAATGCGAATAATGTTTTTTGGCGACAGCAATACATGGGGATATGATCCAGAAACCAGTCTTCGATTTACAAATCGATATACACAGCTTATTCAAAGCAAGTTAAACGATGATGTGATCATAGAAGAAGGCCTAAATGGAAGAACGCTTTGTCAAAACGATCCCTATGATCCAGATCGTAACGGATGCTTGGATATCAAACGCTGCATAAAATCGCATTTGCCTTTAGATATTCTTGTCATTATGTTAGGTACCAATGATGCGAAAAGAATGTATAATACAAATGTATATTCTTTGGAAAAAGGAATGAATGCTCTTTTGGATAAAGTTTTTGATCCATCACTGTATAAAAAGGGATTTGATATTCCTAAGGTATTGATCGTATGTCCGCCACGAATGAATCCATCCTATATCAAGGATCCTAAAACATTTGCCAACTTTGGTAAAGAAGGATTTAACATGATAGAAGAGGCAAAGGATCATTTAGCTGAAGTGGCCAAATCATACGGTGTTGATTTTGTTGACACAAAGATCATGGCCGGCGATTATGATGGTTTACATCTACAAAGTAAAGAGCATAAAGAATTAGCTGAACAGTTAATCATTAAAATAAGAGGGATGAAATCATGAGCGCATATACGAACTCGATAAAATTTTGGGAAAGTTTTCAAAAGGTACAGGAAGAATTAAAGAAATGTCTTTCTTTAAAGAAATATGAACGATTAAATGAGCTTGTAGAAGGATTGGATGAAGAAGTCTATAGTTATACAGGCGCTCATTTCTTCGTTGAGAATCTATACGATGAGTACGAAATGACTTTTGACACAGGTCCAAATAAAACAACACAATATCTTTGTTCCTTGTTTTCTAAAACGGCTCCAGAGTCTATCAAAAAGTCTTGGATCATTAATGCCTGTCTTCCACCACTTTCGCAAAAAGCTATACAGGCAGAAGTGCAAATCAAAGATCAGTCTTATACTCTGGCAGATTTTCATGTGTTTTATAAAGTTGTAGAAAATACTCAGACCATTGCATGTCAATTATATTGTCCAGCCTATCAACAGATTAAGAATCCAGAAAATAAAAAAGAAATGAGCATGTATTTAATTGAGTTGGCAATTGGGCAATGTGCATATGAAGCTTACTTGTCTTCTGTGGATTTTTTAGATGTTCCACCTGAAGAAGATCAGCCTTTCTGTAATTTGGTGGATTTATTCGAAAAAATCATGGATATCGTAGAAAAGAACGAATGGAAAGAATATAACAGTCCATTGGAAATCTACTCTGTCTATCAGCCAATTCAGGATATTGGACATGATTCTTTACGTAAGGATATGAAATATATCTTTACTACACACCCTTTGTTGATTGAAGAGACAATTGAAAATAAAAAAGATGTGTTGTTGGATCTTTCCAGCAAAGATGGTGAATATGGATTTGTCTATTTTTCCAATATGTTCCACAATAAAGAAGATGCATTGTTTAGACAGAGTCTATCAAAACAATTAGATAATCAGATTTCTAAATTGAATGCAGGAAAGGTGATTGGCGGAGCAATTGGAAAAAGCTATTCTTATATTGACTGGATTGTTTATGACAAGACGAATTTCATAAAGGCTTTGGAAAGTGCAAAAAAACAGCTCAATAAATCTGTTGAGCTGCATTATGAATCATTTAATGATATCTTAGATTAGTTTTGAATATCAGCGCAGGCATCCAGCAGGCGCTGTTTTCTTATACCTTTTAATTCCATATCAGGATTTTCTAAAAAGCGTGCCAGCACATCGGCATCTTTTAATAGTTCACAAAGAGGGGAATCATAGATCTCTTTTTTAGAATGCTGACCAATCGCAAAACAGATATCATCAATTTCATTGACCTTGAACATCTTTGTTTCACTTAAGTATTTATGGGCATAAATACTAGATAGTTTTGCGTGCTGGCTATGAGGACAATTATCGATAAATTGCGCATAATCATGAAACAAGGCGGCAATTTTTGCCTTTTCCGGTTTGATTCCGCGGCTTATTGCCAAAAAGGTGATGCATGTATCGACACTTGCAGTGTGGCTGATAGCAGCTATGCGCAAGGGTTCATATTGAATTTCTGCAAATTTTGAGTATACGTAATCTTTAACTAGTTCATATCGTCTCATTTTGTTCACCTATACTATTATACGATGATTTCTTTTAAAGCGGGAATTTTTTCGTATAAAGTATGTGCGATACCATCGTTTTCATTGGATAACGTAATCTCATCTGCAACTTCCTTGAGTTCATCAACTGCATTTTCCATAGCAATCCCATGTCCGGAATAGGTAAGGATCGAAATGTCGTTTTGACCATCACCAAAGGCTATTACTTCTTCTGGTTTGATGTGGATAGGGCGTAAAATGGCATCAAGTGCTTTTGCCTTGTCGATACCTTTGGCCGTAAATTCAAAATAGAATGGACTGGTAAACATACAAGAAAATTCATCTTTAAAAGGTTCTTTCATCTTTTGATAGTTTTCCAGCAGATAGTCTGGATCAGCAAAGGTTAAGATCTTGTTGAGGCGAAAATCTACAAATTCACTTAAATCATCAACTTCGCAGAGTTTATAGTTACCACCTCTAGATTCGTATTCCATGACATTAAATGGTTTATTATCCAATGTGATCCAACCATCAAATACGTTGGTTACATACATATAATCATCTTTATCAATCATAGGTCGTACACGATCAAAATGTTTAAGATGATCCAATATTTTCTTTGCCTCTTCAATACTTAAAGATTGATTAAACAAGATTTCATCTGTTTGACAATCAAGACCGATGGCTCCATTATATGAGACAAAATATCCATGATTCTGGTCCATTTCTAATTCATGGGCCAATTTTCTCAACCCTTTAGTCGGCCTGCCAGAGGCTAGGATTAATTTGATTCCCATAGCCTGGGCTTTTAATAAGGCTTCTTTTGTCATTGGTGTTATTTCCTTTTTGTCATTTGTTAAAGTTCCGTCAATATCAAGTACGATAGCTTTAATGCTCATTTTTTTGCTCCTTTTAAATAAATAAAAAAGCACTTATGTGCTTTTTGTAGGTTTACTCAGTAACAACTGTTACGTTGTTAGCTTGCTGACCGCGATCGCTTTCAATTACATCGTAGGTAACAGTTTGTCCTTCTTCAAGAGTTTTGAACCCTTCTGCATTGATTGATGAATAATGAACAAACACGTCTTTGCCTTCTTCGTTAGTAATGAAACCATACCCCTTTTCGGCATTAAACCATTTTACTTTTCCTGTGCTCATACATTTACCTCCTGGATTATTGCCATAAATTATGATTGTTTTGATAGATAGGGGTGTATTGTTTATACATATATCTAGGCAATCTAATAAATACTGATAATCCTCTACACATTATTATTTTAGCATTCATAGTCCATTTTGTCCATGTTTTATGCAGGGGCTTACAGGAATGAAAAGAGTGAGAAATGTTAATAATTTTTTAGAAAAAATAGATAGTCACTTGTGCTATTTTTTACTATAATTAAGATATATGAAGGAGGAATCATTATGTTAATTCCTGATGAAAATCTTGGGTATGTCGTTTCTAGAACTTTACGAGTTAAGCCGCATGAACTGACCCCTGAACTGATGACAAAAATTACACGTTTAGAAGCACCAAATCATGAGATTCGCTCACTAGAAGGACTGCAATTTGCAGAGAATCTTGAATATATGGATGTTTCAAATAATCAGATCGAAACTTTAGATCCTATTCGTGATCTAAGAAACCTTGAAATTCTTGATGTTTCCAGCAACCAGTTAAGAGATATTCAGGCACTTCATGGATTTAGACAATTAAGAAAGTTGAATATTTCCAGAAATAATTTATATACGATGGATGTTTCGTCAATTGCAGCCATGATTGATCTTGAATCTTTGAATCTTGAAAAGGCAAAGGTCGATTCATTAGAATATCTGGAAAGGTGTAAGAAACTTCAGGAAGTAAGTATCAATACGGAAAACGGTCCTTTTAGTTATGCAATCTTAGGAACGCTTAAACAGCTGAAAAAATTGAATATGCGAGGTATGCGATTATTCAATATCGAGGATTTGACATATTTATCAAGTGTAGAAGTATTGGATCTTTCAACAAATTTAATGAGCGATTTATCTCCGCTGTTGTCAATGGAGAGCTTAACAGAATTAAATCTTTCAAACTGTCCTTATATCAGTGACTATTCCGTTTTAACTCAATTTCCAAATCTTAAGAAATTAAATATTTCTTTTAATAAAACAAAAGACTTTAGTTTCTTAAAAAATTTATCTAGTCTGGAAGAACTGGCAATGGAACAAACTGGATTCAGTGATATGACTTTATTGAACCAAATGAGTAATCTAAGAAAACTTGATGTTTCAAAAAATGAATTAAGCAATGTTCATAAATTCAAAAATGCTTCAAATTTAGTTGAATTTAGGGCGAGATTCTGTCAGTTAACAGATATTGATTTTTTGAAGAAAGCTAAGAAACTAGTCACATTGGATTTGTTCTCAAACCGCATTCAAGATATTTCATTATTGAAAGGGGCAAATGAAATGGTGGAATTGAATGTAGGTAGAAACGCAATCAAAGATATCACTTGTCTAAAAGATATGAAACAATTGGAAATCCTTTCCTTAGAAAACAACAATGTTACCGATATTACACCATTAAAAGAATTAGAGAATTTATGTGATGTTGATCTTTACAATAATATCATTACAGATTTAAGACCGTTAACAAATTTGAAACTGATTTCTTATTTAAGATTGGACCATAACGCGATCACAGATTTGAGCCCTTTGGCTAATTTACGCTTTTTACGTTCATTGACATTGAAGGCAAACTACATAACGGATGTAAGTCCATTAAAAGATCTGACTTTGTTAGAGGCTCTTAGATTGGATGATAATCCTATCGAAGATACTTCTGTTCTCGAAAGCATGGAGTTCTATGAAAAATACACAAAATAAGCTGCTTAGGCAGCTTTTTTTAGTGCCTGATTAAAAATAGTATTATTTTAAACTAGGTACTTGACAATACAAAGTAGTATGTTTATTATAATAGTGTAAGAGGTGATACATATGAACCCAAGAGCTGTAATATATTGTTCAAAACATGGATCAACAAAACAAATTGCGAAAATGATTGCAGATAAATATAATCTGCCTTTGATCAACATCATGCACATTAATGGTTATTCGTTTCAAGAAGTGCCGGTTATCTTTTGTGGATGGATCAAAAAGGGAAAGATCCAAGGTCTGGTTAAAGCAAAGAATTTGTTCTCTTGCATTGAAATCGTAGCGGTTGGATCAATGCCATCTAACGAGAGCTCAAGACTAAAACTTAAATATGAAAACAATATTGATAAACAAATCTTTACGTATGTTCAGTCAAAACCATACATTGAGCCAACATTAAAAGAAAAAATATGGATCTCATTATTTGAACCTACTTTGCAGAAACGATTCATCAGAAAGGAAATCAGGATAGAACATGAATACACAATTTAAAAAAGGTGTTCTAGAATTGATCGTTCTTCAATCAATATCTCATAAAGATCTATATGGATATCAGTTAGTTACTAAAATATCTGAAGTAGTCGATGTGAATGAAGGTACGATTTATCCTCTTTTAAAAAGACTGTTGAACGATCATCTACTAGAGTCATATCTAAAAGAATCAACGGAAGGACCTCCACGTAAGTATTATCATATTACGGCAGCAGGAATTTCCAAATATCAGGAACTTTTGAAAGAATGGAATGAATTCTCAAAACGAGTTAGTGACTTTTTGGAGGAAGAGAACAATGAATAAGCAGGAGTTTTTAAATCAATTAGAAAAGAAATTGGACCGTATCAATGAGACTGAAAGAAAAGATATTCTTATGGAATACGGAACATATATCGATGACAAAATGGCAACAGGTGTCTCGGAAGAAGATGCGGTTTCTGGTTTTGGAGATGTAGATGAATTGGCTGAGGAAATCCTAGATGCTTATAAGATCAATACGGATAATGTGCAAACAAAGGTTGATAAGACACTGGACAAAGTTTATGTTCGTTCAGAAAGTTTATTAAATCGTTTAGGGAATCTCTCAGTGAATGATTTCTTCCATATTGTATTTGATGCTTTCGTACTATTGATTATCTTATTTATAGGAAAAGTCTTGATCGTGGATCTTTTAGGAAATCTATTTATATCGTTATTATTTAGCTTTTCAGGAGGATATTTATATTTTATTGAAAACTTATTAGAATTTTTATGGGCTGTTGTTTACTTTTTAGCGGGTGTCTTCTTCTTTTTCTCCGTTATGTCTAGACGAATCAATCGTTATAAAAATAAAGCCAGCATTCGTCAGGTCGGTGTTATGGAAGATATAAAGAATACTTGGAATCAGGAATCTCGTACATTAGTAAATGGTAATGATGATAATGAAGAAAAACTCCCGCCTTTACCAAAAGATAGAGCTCCTCTTTATCATCAGCGTATGAAGACACCTCCAATTAATAATGAGGGAACTCATATTCTTGCCAAGATATTGATCGTCATGGTAGCTATTCCGGTTGTCATTGCCTTGATTTCATTTAGTGTGATATTCTTCGCAATGATTTTTGTCAGTATCACAGAACAGGCAACAAGCATTGGATTATATTTGATATTCTTAGGTTTGATTTGTGGTTCCATAAGCATACTTTGGTTTTTGATTCATGTATGGCCTAAAAAAAGAGGTGACGACTGATGCGTAAAATAATGATATTATTTGTGGCTTCTATAGTGATTGTATTAAGTGGATGTTTTGTATTCGCTGCTGAAGTAAGCCATATAGATGTAATCGAAACAGTGGAGAAAAGCAAATCTAAAACTGAATCAATTGTTATTAATGAAAAAACGAAGAATGTGGTCTTAGATACGTCGTTATATGACAAGTCCAATTATTCAATTGTCAATGACATCTATATTGTTGAGAGCCGTCAGGATTCAACACTTGCTCCAAATGAAGTAGTTCTAGAATATAATGATAAGTTTGCAACAGAAGTTAGTGAACTAGGAGATACGACCACTATTAAGTTTTCATCTGAACTTACTTGGCTCGACATAAATGGTAATAGTTTATCGAACTTTCAAGATTATCTAGATGTATGGAAAAACAAAACAGTAACACGAAAAAGTATCGATCCAGAATACTTTAATATTAAAGTTCGTTATGGATCAAATGTGCGAATACTTGACTCAGATAGTCAAGAGTATCAGAATGAATATTTAGATACAGGGGAACAATATTATTGATGATTTGTAGGAAAGAAGAAAAACTGTTAAATAGTTATCTCTTCTTTTTTTACATTCTGTGCTAAAATGTTTCTAGCGAGGTAGTTATGAAAAAACATTCAATGGAAAAGGATTGGCAAAATTTATTAGACAATATCTTGTTTTCTGGAACGAATGTGATTCGTGATGTTTTGGATGCCGGTAAGGATGTATATAAGACCTGGTTCAAAACAGATGTAATCAACAATACTCCTTTGCATAGAAAGAAGGAGAGGAATAGAGCAGATGGAACAGAAGATCTTATCAAGTAGAGCACGATTTGCTCAAATCTTATCCATTCTACATAAACATCATATTGAAAAAGGAATCGATCCTGTAAAGTTTCGTGAGATATTGGAAGACCTTGGTCCAACTTTTGTAAAAATTGGACAAATCATGTCAACGCGACAGGATATGTTTTCAGAGCGTTATTGTAAAGAGTTGATGAAACTTAGAAGTTCTGTTACACCTATGGATTTTGATACAGTACAAACAATCTTAAATGAGGCGTATCAAAAATCTTGGACAGAAATTTATGAAAGCATTGATATGGAGCCTTTAGGCTCTGCTTCGATTGCACAGGTTCATTTCGCTCAATTGAAAAATGGACAGTCTGTTGTCTTGAAAATCCAGCGTCCTTATATCTATGAGCGAATGGAACGAGATGTAAGCTTATTACGAAAAGCTGTCAAGGTATTGAATCTTTCTGATATCGTAAGTTCAGTAATTGATCTAAATATGGTGATCGATGAATTTTGGACGGCGGCAAAGCAGGAAATGGATTTTACCAATGAGGCAATGTTTGCCAAACGATTTAAACGTCTTTTTAAAGATTGTAATTTTGTTTATGCACCTAAAATTTATGATGAGTATACAACACATCAAGTTTTGGTCATGGAATATATTGAAGGAATTGAAATATCAGACACAGAAAAGTTAGATAGTGAAGGGTATGATCGAGTAGAGATTGCTGACAAGCTTGCATACAACTATATTTCACAAGTCATTGAGTATGGTTTCTTTCATGCAGATCCACATTCAGGAAACTTGCGAATCCGCGATGATAAAATCGTATGGATCGATTTTGGAATGATGGGAATCTTGGAAAGAAGAGATCGTGAATTGATGAAAGACGCAGTTCGAGCTTTGGCTTTACGTGATACTACTAAATTAGTAGATACGATCTTAACGCTGGGTATTGTAAATCAGGAGATTGATTATCCGGCTTTTACCAATGAAATTGAAAGGTTTATGAATCAATATTTAAATCTTTCTTTTTCGGAAATGGATTTAGGTGTCATGGTTCAAGATGTCTTTACCATTTGTCATCATTATCACATTGCTTTACCAAAGGGCATCTCAATGTTGGCAAGAAGCATGATGACAATAGAGGCAACCTTGAATGATTTGGATCCTTCGTGTAATATGATGAAGATCATCGCGAATCACAAAGCGACCTTAACGCATGTAGATTTAGGAAAAGAAGCTAAAAAAATCGCATCAAAATCAATTGACGCATTTGTTAAAGGACTAGATTTAAGTGTACAATCCAGTGATGTATTAAAGATGGTACAGCGTGGTCAAGTGAAAGTGAACTTAAATCTTATGGGTTCAGAACAACCAATTGCCAAGATTGATAGAATGATCAATAGGCTTATCATCTGTATTTTGATTGCAGCTTTATTTATGGCATCATCTTTGATTTGTACAACGGATATGGATCCTAAGATTTTAGGCATACCGGCTTTGGGATTTGTTGGATTCATGATTGCACTTGCAATGTCAATTTGGTTATTTTTCAAGATGTTGCAGCTTCATCGAAGAAATAAATCATTTTAAAGGGGAGTTTGAATGAAGAAAAAAATAGGAACTTATATTGTATCGTTGATCATCATTGTTCTTACATTAGGGTATGATCAATGGACAAAGCATATTGTAGAACAGAGCATTCAATTAAATGAGAGAATAGAAGTTATCAAAAACTTCTTTTATCTTACATATGTTCAAAATACAGGGGCAGGCTTTAGTTTATTCGAAGGCTTTGGTATGACGTTCTTTGCGATCGTAACAATCGTTGCCTTGATTTTGATTGGTTATATATACTTTATGGTAAATGACTATCGCTATCAGCTTGCCTTGGCACTTGTCTTTTCCGGGGCGATAGGAAATTTTATAGATCGCTTAGTGCTGGGATATGTTCGAGATTTTTTTAGTTTTTACATTTTTGGATCGCCTTTTCCTGTCTTTAATGTTGCCGATATATGTATCACGATAGGGTTTGCGATACTGTTGATCATTTATATATATGATGAATATAAGGAGAAAAAAAGATGGAAACAAGGGAATTTATCATAGATGATGAAAATGCCAAGATCCGTGTTGATAAGGCAGTTGCATCGCTTTTAGATTTTTCAAGAAAGCGAGTTAAAGATATTTTGGATGAAGGAAATATTTTAGTGAATGGAAGTCCCTGCAAGGCAAGCTATATATTGCAGGAAGGGGATCATTTGTTAGTTAATATTCCAGAAGTTCAATCTCTGGAAGTGTTGCCGGAGAATATTCCTTTGAATATTGTATATGAAGATGACGATGTAATCGTGATCAATAAACCAAAAGGAATGGTCGTTCATCCTGCCTTTGGACATGTTTCTGGAACATTGGTCAATGCTTTGATGTATCATTGTAAAGATCTAAGTGGTATAAATGGTGTTATGCGTCCAGGAATCGTTCATCGTATTGACAAGGATACATCCGGCCTTCTTGTTGTCTGTAAGAACGATAAAGCACATCTGGCTTTAAGTGAACAATTATCGAATAAAACTTGTCATCGAGAATACTTGGCTATCGTTCATCATCCATTCTCTCATGAACATGGAACGATCAATGCTCCAATTGGCCGCGATGAAAAAGACCGTCAGAAGATGGCAGTAACGGCCAATAATTCCAAGGAGGCAATCACACATTTTACTGTGCTGGAAAACTTTAAAGACTATGCTTTGGTGCGTTGTCGTCTTGAAACAGGACGAACACACCAGATTCGTGTCCATATGCAGTATATAAAACATCCAATTGCCGGAGATCCTAAATATGGTCACCGTAAGACAATTGATACCAATGGGCAGTTGCTTCATGCTTGTAAACTGGAGTTCATTCATCCAACAACAAAAGAATACATGAGTTTTGAGGCAGAGCCAGATCAGACTTTTAAAAATATATTAGAAAAATTAAGGAAAGGAGATTCTGTATGAAACGAGCCGATGTATTAAGCTGGGATGAATATTTTATGAGCATGGCTCATTTAAGTGCCAAAAGGTCAAAAGATCCTAGTACGCAGGTGGGAGCGTGTATAGTGAATTCACAAAAAAGAGTTGTCGGTCTTGGATACAATGGTTTTCCTAAAGGATGCGATGATAATGAATTCCCATGGGGTAGAGATGGCGAATTTTTAGATACGAAATATCCTTATGTCGTACATGCTGAATTAAATGCGATCCTTAACAGTATACAGGATCTAAATGGTTGTACGATTTATGTCTCTTTGTTTCCATGTAATGAATGTGCAAAGGCAATTATTCAATCAGGTATCAAATGTGTAGTATATGAAAGCGATAAGTATGCTGGAACTGAAGCTAATATTGCTTCTAAGAAAATGTTTCGAGATGCTGGGGTTGAACTAGTTCAATTAACATATGAAATTACAGTAGACGTAAATGTAAAAAAGAGTGTGCAAAACTTATAACCGCTTTCATAGGTTTTTGGGTAGTATATTTATAAAATCATGTTACAATATTATCATGATTTTTATTACAGGGGATACGCACAGGGAATTGGATATACATACGATAAATCCCAGGGAGTTTGTTGAGGGAAGAACGTTAACTAGAGATGATTATGTAATCATCTGTGGTGATTTTGGCTGTATCTGGGACGGAGGTTCTGGTGATCGATTTTGGTTGAACTGGTTAGAATCTGAAGGTTGGAACACTTTATTTATTGATGGAAATCACGAAAATTTTGATGTATTAAATCAGTATCCCGAAGAAACTTGGCATGGAGGAAAAGTTCATCGTATCCGTTCAAATATTTTTCACTTAATGCGAGGGGAAGTATTTGACATAGAAGGGAAACGTTTCTTTACGTTTGGTGGTGCCAGTAGCCATGATGCTCAATATCGTACAGAACATCAAACTTGGTGGAAAGATGAATTACCAACAACTTCTGAAATTGAACATGCATATCAAACACTTGAGAAGCACGATTGGAAAGTGGATTATGTATTGACCCATGATATCTATCGTTCTCATCCTTTGGGAAATAAATATACATGTGATATGTCTTTATATGGGGACGGGTATCATAATGTACCCGATTTTTTGGAAAGCATAAAAAATAAGCTTGATTATTCATATTGGTTTAATGGTCATTATCATACCGATGAAGTACATTTTACAAATCAAAAACCTTGTATAACATTGTTTGATCGAATCATAAATATAGAAAAAGTAGAAGACTTTATAAATGAAAAAACAGGATATAAGCTAGATAATTAGACTTATGTCCTGTTTTTCTTAAAAATCAAATGTTAAAGGATTGTAGCTTGTTCTATGGTTTTCGTTCATGCTGTTTAGAATTTGCATATCCTTATCTTCTAATGTGAAATCAAAGACAAAAAAATTTTCTTCTAAACGAGCCGGATTTTTTGATTTTGGTATAGGAATTATATTTTGTTGAATGTTCCATCGTAATAATATTTGAGCTGGGCTCTTATTATATTTTTGTGCTATTTCTTTTATTTTTTGATTTTCCATGTTTCCTCTTAATAATGGCCCCAAGCCATGGTTATTATATTGTTTTCTTTACAGAATGAAAGCAAGTCTTCATCATGCATCGTGGTGTATGTTCAATCTGATTTATCATTGGTGCTATGGTACAGTGGGATAATAAATGTTGGAGTTGTTCTTTTTCAAAGTTGCATACTCCTATAGTTTTGACTTTATTTTGTTTATATAGATATTCTAAAGCACGCCATGTTTCCAGTGTTCGGCTTTTATTAAGTCCTGGTCAATGAATTAAAAATGCATCAAGATAATCTGTTTTTAACTTTGACAAAGAATCATAAAAACTTGTAATTGTGTTTTTATAGCCTTGGTTGCTGTTATCAGCTTTGCTGATAAGAAAAATATCATTTCTATCTATTAGATTTGCTTGAATAGCATTGCCTAATGCATCTTCATTATGATACATTTGAGCAGTATCAAATAATCTATATCCAATATTATATGCATATTTTATAACGTCATTCATCTGTGCACCTGGTTCGATTTTAAAAACACCAAGGCCAATCTGAGGAATTGATATATTATTCTTTAATTTAATCATATGGATCACCCTTTTCATGAAATGAATTATATATTGTATCTTTTTGTAATTCAATGTTTAAAAAATACAAAAAAAGCTGTATCTTCATTAAAATGATACAGCAAATATTTTTATTATATAATTCCTTCTAGATTGTCATCTATCGTTTTCTTTAGTGTATCGAATGAGTTGTTGAATTTAGCCTGATCATTTTCGTTTAGTGGTAGACAAACAACTTTTTCGATTCCGTTTGAACCCACAACACTTGGTGTACCGATAAAGTATCCTTCACGACCATATTCACCATTTTGGTATGCCGAAACAGGTAAAATAGCACGTTCGTTATTCAATACACAAGTTACGATTCGTCTTAATGCCAAACCAATACCATAGTATGTAGCTTTTTTCTTTTCAATGATGTGATAAGCTTTATCACGTACGCTTACATAAATATCTTGAAGTTCAGCGAGTGAAATATCTTCTTCATCTAAGTATTCTAATAGATGTTTACATCCGATATAGCAATGAATCCAAGGGACGAAACTTGAATCTCCATGTTCACCCATGATATAAGCGTGGATGTTTGTAGAAGCAAAACCAAGTCTTTCAGATAAGGCAAAGCGTAAACGAGCTGAATCTAATACTGTACCAGATCCAATAACGTGGTTTTTAGGAAGTCCACTTGATTTCCATGCGACATAAGTCATGATATCAACAGGGTTGTTGGCAACGATCAAGATACCGTTGAAGTTATTATTTTTTAAAGATTCGCATACGTTCTTTGTGATACCAGCATTGATCTTAACTAATTCAAGACGAGATTGTCCTGGTTTTTGAGCAGCACCTGCTGTTAAAACGACGATATTTGTATCGTGTGAATCAGCTTCATAGGAACCTGCAGTAATTTTCATTTTACCTTGTGCATATAATAGCCCATCACTTAGGTCCATCTGTTCTCCTTCAGCTTTGTCAGTGTTGACATCGACTAAGACTAATTCATCGATTCCTTTTTCGTTCAGTAATGAGTAAGCAAAACTCATACCGACAAATCCGGTTCCTACCAGCATTACTTTACGTTTTGAAATTTTTTCTTGTTGCATAATTATATATATCCTCCTAACGTATTGAATTTAATTATATTATAGCGATTTCATAGTATTTTCACAACAAAAACGATTGGATAAATCGAATTAATTTAATAAAACTTAAATAAAATCCTTGTCATATAATACGTTTAAATGAAGAAAAAAATAAAGAAAAATGCAAAAAAACAGTAAAACAATCTGTTTTACTGTTGCTGGCTCTGTGATTGAAGTGTAATATTTACTTCCTGTTGTTGACCATCACGTTCAATGACCATCGTTACGGTATCACCGATCTTGTGTTCATTTAAGATAGCTTTTACTTCACTTGAAGAGGTGATGTCCTGTCCATCAAATTTAACGATACGATCATTAACTTGAAGTCCTGCTTGATCAGCCGCTCCACCTTCAACTACTTGGACAATATAACATCCGGCTTCCATATTTCCTTGAGAATAATAGCTTTGTCCTGAGTAATCATATAAGCTGACATTCAGTGCCGGCCTTGAAGTGACAGAACCATTTTCAATCAATTCATTGATGATATCGATCGCTCCATTAATTGGAATAGCAAATCCTAGACCTTCAACACCGGTTGAACTTTCTTTGGCATTTACGATACCAATCAAGTTGCCTGAAGCATCAAATAATCCTCCTCCGGAGTTTCCAGGGTTGATAGCGGCATCGGTTTGCAGCAAGGTCATCGTTGTATCATCGATCGTGATTTGACGATCTAACGCGGAAATGATACCTGTTGTAACGGTTCCACCTAATTCGCCTAATGGATTACCAATAGCGATAGCTGCATCACCAACTTCAAGAGAATCGCTGTCACCGAATGTAGCAGGCGATAAGCCTGTAGCATTGATTTTTAAAACTGCTAAATCAGTTTGTGAATCTGAACCGATAATTTCAGCTGAATATTCTTGACCATCTGTGGTACGAACAGCGATGGCTGTTGCATTTTCAATTACATGGTGGTTAGTAATGATATAACCATCTTCACTCATGATCACACCGGATCCGGCACCTTGTGTGATGTATTGTTGTTGTAACAGTCCTCCGCTTGAAGCAACTCCCTGTGTCGTTATTTCTACAACGCTAGGTCCACATTTTGCAGCTATATCGCTCACATCATTGATAGCGGCTGTAGAAGAGTTTCCGGATTGTTGGTTAATAGTGACTCCAGAAGGTCCTGTCATATTGTTGGCGAGCATGGCTCCACCAAAACCACAGGCGCCAGCGGCTACAACAAAGGCAGCAGCACCAGCTATATATTTAGGATTGATAGAGTTCTTTTTCTTTTGGAACTCTGGTGGCGTTTGAGAATTTTGATTCATAAAATACTCCTCCTTATTTAATACAACGTTAGTATACGCCAGAAATATGGATTTTTCTTTTCAGATACGTGTGAAATTTTGTTTTTTTTATTAAAAAAACGGTAAAAAAATGGTCTAAATGTAGTTATAAAACGTAAAAAAGTGCTATAATGTGCCTGTTAACAGAAGGAGGTATTTGTTCTATGCCTGTTAAGAAAACAACACAAGTAACGAAAGAAGATAAAACTGTGAAGGCTCCTGCAAAGAAGGCAGCTACCAAAACAACTACAGTTAAGAAGACTGCAGCTAAAAAGAAGGAGACATCTGTTGAAAAAGAAACAAAAACGGTTAAACAAACACCAACTGCGAAAACAACAAAAACAAGCAAAAAAACTGCAGCGGCAAACAAAGAAGTTAAAGCGCCTGCAAAGAAAACAGCTTCTAAAAAGGCTTCTGAAGTGGTATCTAAGAAAGTAGAACAAAAGAAGGAAATGCCTAAAAAAGAAGCACCAAAAAAAGAAACAGTTAAAAAAGCGACTCCAAAGAAAACTTCAAAGGCTGTAAAGCTTGCTCAATATAACAACTTTGCGATTGATACATGTATTGATATGGCAAGAGCTATGGGCGTTGACATGGGCTATGATCAATATGCAAATATGTTGTTGGAAATTACGGATCTAAAGACCATTGCCGACAATATTATTGATAAATATGATTTAAAGACGAAAAAGTTTAGTTTTGATGAAGATGGATATGATATTGATTTGATCGAAGTATTAGTATCAAAAATTGCTGATACAGTTGATATCAAAGCACAGGATTTCATTAAATTAGGTGGTATCGCCAAAGAATGTCTGGCTTATGAACTATCGGATGATGCTAGTGCAAACAATGATGAATATCATAAAGAATTTGATCTAGTCAAGAAGATCTTAATGATTGCTCAAAGAAAGGATCTTCATACAATGGAAGAACTAGCTTCATTGTTGAAGATGGATATGACAGATACTATCCTGCACTATATGGATGTTGCCTATAATGTATTAAAGAATTGGCAGTATGATGATGTTAAGTATTATGAAAACTTTATTTATGCTGTGTTATCTCACTTTACAGATTTACACGATAAATACGCAAATCGTGCAATGATGGATGTCGCTGATCTTTACATTGAACATGGAGATTATGGCTTGGGAGATGCCAACTATGGATACATCATTCGCGAAAATCAAATCAAAGACTATATCTATTATCGTTATGCCAATGTATACGTAGACATTGATCGTGAAAAAGCTCGATCAATTGCTCAGTCTGCATTACAATATGTTGATTCTCGTTATACATACTATCCAAATATTATGAGCATTTTGGAAGACTAAGTCTTCCTTTTTTTTTAGATATCTTGTTGAATGGTAGTTTTTATCTTGATTTTTATAAAATGATTGGTATTATATTTCTTGCGAATATTATTGAGGAGGTAATTATGGCAACTCAAACAAAAATACCTGAATGGGTTTTTCAATGCTTAGACCAATACGGAAACTGTGCATGTGGCCGTGCAATTACTAAAAAGTTCGGTAAAGATAAGTTATTATCTGCACTGGAAAAAATGGGATATCCATGCGACCTTGAAGTTTTAAGTGATCAAAAAGATAAAAGCGCTTATCCAAAAGATGGAACATATATCCTAGTTTCAAAAAATCGTCAGGAATTGATTGTAGAGGATGAATAAGAGGTATCTGAAAAGATACTTTTTTTTCTTAAGGAAAGATAACAATGAAGAAATTAATAATTACTATTTTTACAGCCGTTTCAATGGTTCTTTGTCTAAGTGGATGTTCATCTGCAGAACAAACAACTTCGATTCAGTCAGTTTCTGTTAAGGATATTCCAGCTTATACAAATAGTCCATATGTAGTCATCAATGAGAATGTGCCGGATTTTGATTTATCGAAAAAGCAGGATAGTTATCAGATCTATAGCGAGCTGGATGATTTAGGTCGAACATTAGATGCAGAAGCTTGTTTAAGTAAAGATATGATGCCAACTGAAGAAAGAAATAGTATTTCTTCGATTCATCCTTCGGGATGGCATTCCATTCAAGATGACAGCATTCCAGGGGGATCTTTATACAACCGGTGTCATTTGATAGCTTATCAATTGACAGGAGTAAATGATGAAAGAAATTTGATTACTGGAACACGATATTTAAATGTAGAAGGTATGCTGCCTTTTGAAGAGATGGTAGCTGATTATATTCGAGAAACAGACAATCACGTATTATATCGAGTTACACCTTATTATGAAGGTGATAATCTTGTGGCGAGTGGAGTTTTTATGGAAGCCTACTCACTCGAAGATAAAGGAGATGGTATTTGTTTTCATGTATATTGTTACAATGTAATGCCGTCGGTAGAAATTGACTATAAAACAGGAGATGCTGTCATAGAAAATTCAAATATAGATACGCAGACACAAAAAGATTATATCTTAAATATTAAAAGTAAAAAGATTCACCTTCCTGAATGCAATGGAGTGCAAACCATGAGCGATAAGAATAAAAAAGAAGTTCATGCGAGCATTGATGAACTTCAACAGGAAGGATATTCGATTTGCAGCAACTGTATTCATTAGAGCTTTTTAATGATTTCTTGAACGAATTCCTGTGTTGTACTATGTCCTTTTAAATCTGGAGTCAGTACTTTTTTCTCAAGGAATACTTCATTTAAAGCATTTCGGATGTTTTGTGCGACATTTATTTGGCCAAGGTCATCTAACATCATGCATGCCGATAACAACAATGCACTTGGATTTGCGATACCTTTACCTGCAATATCTGGAGCGCTGCCATGAACTGCTTCATACATCGCGTATTCGTCGCCTTTATTACAACTTGGCAATAAGCCTAATCCACCAATCAAACCACTGGTTAGATCCGAGATGATGTCTCCATATAGATTTGGCATGACCATGACATCAAACTGCCAGGGATTCATCACCAACTGCATACACGTGTTATCAACAATCAAGGAGTTAGATTGAATCTGAGGATATTCCTTTGCGATATCTTTAAAGATTTCTAGAAATAAACCATCGGTTTTCTTGAGGATGTTTGCCTTATGAACACATGTTAATTTTTTTCGATTATGTTTAACGCAATATTCAAAAGCCGCCTTGATGATTCGAGAGCTGGCTTTTTTTGTGATGATCTTATAGGCGATTATGGTATTATCGTCGATGACTTCCTCTTTTCCTACATATAGATCTTCGGTATTTTCGCGAAAGGTAACGATATCAATGTCTTTAAAATATGTATCTAATGCAGGATTGGATTTAGCTGGACGTATATTGGCCCATAAATCATATTTGGTTCTTAAAGTTACATTTAAGGAACGAAATCCTTTTCCTATGGGTGTTGTGATAGGAGATTTTAATAAGACTTTATTTTTTTGAAAGGAATCAAGAGCTTGTTGGGGAATATATTCCTGGCATTTGTTAAAGACAGCTTCACCAACATCAAAGATTTCATAATCAAGGTCTGCTTTGGCATGATTTAAAATTCCAATTACGGCATCTGTAATTTCAGGGCCGATTCCATCTCCTCTAAATACTGTGATCGTTTTCATGATTATCATCCTCCAATTTCTTAAGCGAACCAACATAAACGTTGGCTGGTCGTATCAGTTTTCGATTTGATTGACGATTTTCTAGATGATGTGCGATCCATCCAGCTGTACGACTGATACAAAATAATGGTGTAAATAGAGATTCGCTGATGCCTAACATAGAATAGGCAAACCCACTGTAGAAATCCACATTGGCGCAGGCAGTTACACCTTTTTCTTTTTTCATAACGTCAATAGCAGCTTTTTCAAAGGCCTCCAAGGTATAGAAAGTATCCAACTGACCTTTTTCTTTGGCCAGTTTTTTACACTCTGCTTTGATGCATTGACATCTAGGATCGCTGATGGTATAGATTGCATGACCGATTCCATAGATCAAGCCACTTTTATCAAAAAAGTCTTTATTAAGTAATTGATAGGCAATGTTTTTCATAAGCTCAGGGTCTCTTGAATGTTTGGTTACTTTAAGGATTTCTTTCATCTGCTGGTAAACTTTTGTGCTGGCTCCACCATGTCTAGGTCCTTTTAAAGAGCCAATTGCAGCACTGATGCATGAATAAATATCAGTTCCAGTACTGGAAATAACGACATTGGCAAATGTAGAATTATTTCCACCACCATGATCAGCGTGCAAGACCAAAAGCGTATCCATGACACGAGCTTCCTGATGAGTGTATATATTGGATCCACGAGCCATTACAAGAATATTTTCCGCAAGACTTTTATCGGGCAATGGGTATTCACAGATTTGTTTCCCAGTAAAAAAAGAAAACGTAATTAAAGGAATCTGCGCCAATATGGAGAGTCCTTTAAGCATTCTTTCTTCTAAGGTGTCTGAATCTGGATTTGGATCTTGTCCATATAGTTTTAAAACTTCGATCTGTACACCGTTTAAAATGCTGGTGGTTTGATACTTAGGATCAATGTTACAAAGATTTCGCTTCTTAAGAAGTTCCTGTGTAAATAAAGATAATTCTTCTGCATTCGGAAGTTTTCCATAGATCAATAAAAAAGCAATTCTTTCATAGTTGCCTAATTGAGCAAAGTTAGGATCATTGATCAAATCTTGGACGGAATAGCCACGATAGATTAGTTTTCCATCAACATTGATCTTTTTTCCATGGATGTATTGATAACCGACAACATCACAGATCTTAGTCAATCCAACTTTGACTCCCGTTCCATTATCATTTCTCAAACCTGCTTTTACACGATATCTAGGGTATAAAGAAGCATCGATATAATTCTCTTTTTCACTTTCCATATATATAGCTTTCAAAGTTTTCATAGCATTACCTTTCATTTTGTTTCATTATTATATCATAAACTTTCAAATTGTTACATTTTTTGTTATAATTAACGACATTAGGAGGAATGCTCATGAATTTAACACAAAAAATCATTAAAGAACATTTGATAAAAGGAACTTTAGAGCCAGGTAGTCCAATTGAAATTAAAATGGATCAGACATTGACGCAGGATGCGACTGGTACCATGGCATATATGCAGTTAGAAGCTATGGGAATAAAAAGAGTTAAGACAGAGATATCGGTCTCGTATGTTGATCATAACACGCTACAGAATGGATATATGAATGCAGATGATCATGCCTATCTTCAAAGTGTAGCAGCCAAATATGGAATATATTTTTCTCGTCCAGGAAATGGGATTTGTCATCAGGTGCACTTAGAGCGATTTGCTAAACCATCAAAAACGTTAATAGGATCGGATTCACATACGCCAACAAGTGGCGCCATGGGATGCTTAGCGATAGGGGCTGGTGGTTTGGATGTTGCCAAGGCAATGGCAGGAATCGGATATCGTCTAACAATGCCAAAAGTTGTCCAGGTTAATCTTCATGGAAAACTTTCGCATGGAGTATCCAGCAAAGATATTATTTTAGAATTGCTAAAAAGATTAAGTGTTAAAGGTGGAGTATCTAAAGTTTTTGAATATACCGGAGAAGGTGTTAAAGACCTATCGGTTTATCAAAGAGCAACGATTACAAATATGGGAGCTGAATTAGGGGCTACAACTTCTATCTTTCCAAGTAATGAAATCACACTTGCTTTTTTAAAACAACAAAATAGAGAAGAGGATTATATTGAACTAAAAGCCGATGAAGATGCGACTTATGATGAGTATATTGATATTGATCTATCTTCATTAAGACCAATGGCTGCATGCCCAGATTCTCCAGACGCGATTAAAAGCATCAGCGAATTAAAAGGCATTAAAATCGATCAGGTAGCGATTGGTTCATGTACCAATTCTGGATATGAAGATTTGATGAAGGCAGCTACAATTTTGAAAGGAAAAACGATTGCCCCAAATGTAAGCCTGGTTGTTTCTCCAGGATCACGTCAAGTCATGATGAAATTGATTCAAAATGGAGCTCTAGCTACTTTTATTCAAGCCGGAGCTAGAATCTTAGAGTGTGCTTGTGGTCCTTGTATCGGCATGGGACAATCGCCTAAAAGTGATGGTATTTCATTAAGAACGTTTAATCGTAATTTTTATGGACGTTCTGGAACATTAAGCGCTGGCATTTATTTGGTATCTCCAGAAGTTGCAGCGGCAAGTGCTATTGAGGGGAAATTTGTTGATCCAACCGAATTAGATTATGATGATACATTTGAAAAAGAACCTGTTTATATCGATGACAGTATGATCATAGCTCCAGTAGAAAATACAGACGATATAGAAATCATTCGTGGACCTAATATAAAACCGCTGCCAATCAATGATAGAATGGACCAGATCATTGATAAGAAAGTGATCGTAAAATTACCGAATAATATAACGACAGACCATATTGCGCCTGCTGGTGCCGAAGTTTTGCCATATCGTTCGAATATTGAGAAACTTTCTACATTTGTCTTTAAGAATAATAAACCACATTTTGCTGAAATATGTAAAGAAAATCATGGCGGGATCATTGTGGCAGGAGAGAACTATGGACAAGGATCTTCTAGAGAGCATGCGGCTTTAGCTCCAATGTATTTACAGATCAAAGCGGTTATCGCAAAATCATTCGCCCGTATACATTTGGCAAATTTAGTTAATTTTGGAATCCTTCCACTTGTTTTTAAAGATAAGGAAGACTATGACTTCATTGATGAAATGGATGAATTAATGATTGAAGATACTTCAAAATTATATGAAACAGATGAAATCAAAGTTTATGATAAAACCAAAGATAAATATTTTACTGCCTTAACTTCTCTTTCAAACGAAGATATAGATATCTTAATGGCTGGTGGAGCGTTAAATTATATTAAAGACCAACAATAAAAGAGCTGGATTCCAGCTCTTTATTTGTATATATCAAAATAATCCTGATAGATATCGAAGTTTTCATCTGAATGGATCTTTGCGGCAAAGAAAGCATTTTTATCATTTAAAACTTCACGGGATACATTAACGATCGGTTCTTTGAATTTATAGATTCCATCCTCGTTTACACGCCAAATATTTTCATTATGGTGTGTAGCAGGTGAGAATTTTTTTAACATAGTTGCGATTGCAAGTTCTTCTGGATACATACACATCTTAAAGTTATTGGAACAATAGGCAAGGTTTTCTGCTAAGGCAACAGCACTTTCGTGTCTTAATACGAACCATGGATAACTCAATACTAGAACATCATCCAATTTTTTTTGCTTGAAATTATGAATGACACCAGCTGTAAACTTGTTCATACCTTGAATGATCTTTGATTTTTGAAAGTCCATTGAATTTGTAAAGAATGCATACTCTTCAAATCGAGTCATAAGTTCTGGATCTTCTTCACTTGTTTTTTCAACATAGTAGATATCCTGTTCAGGATATTTGTTTAGATAGTCTTCCAAATCCTTTTTCTTAGTAATAGGGATCATCCCATCTGTCAAATTAATGAAGGCATCATACTTAAATCCGTTTTCCTCTTCTTCCTCTAGAGCATCTGCGATGGAAATGATCATACCGCGTGGTAACGATAGATCTCCAGGCAAGGCAGCTTCCTGCTTATGGACTAAGTGCATGCTTGGTTCATTGCCATAGGCAAGCATGAGCTCATCTCTTAAATCGTCATCATTAACAATGACATAACAATCATCACCGGCTTCTAAGATTGTATCTAGATTTTCTGTGATTTCATCATAATTTTTTTTCATATAATGTATCAAATATGCTATTTTCATGGTCTTCCTCCATTTTTAATTTTGTCTTCAGTAAAACAAGTATAACATATTTTATAGAAGTTGACTTAATATACTTGTACCAATTGAGTTATTGGGCATAGAGAATCCAAAGTTATCCAGGATCGTAGCTCCAATTGTTGCAAAATTGTTTTGGTCTTCTAATTGCTTTGATTCTTTGAAACGTTTGGAATATATCATCAAAGGTACGATTTCCTTTGTATGGTCACTTCCTTTGTGAGTTGGATCATTACCGTGATCGGCTGTGACAATCAGAAGATCATTTTGTGTAAGCTGATTGATCAAGGTCTTTAAGTTTTTATCAAATGCTTCAAGTTCTTTGCCATAACCTATAGGATTTCTTCGATGTCCCCATTTCGCATCGAAATCAACCAGGTTACAAAAACATAATCCTGTAAAGTCTTTTTTTGTCAGTTCAATCGTTTGTTGCATGCCATGGATACTGGAATCTGAATGTAAGCTTTCAGAAATGCCCTGACCATTAAATATGTCACTGATCTTACCAATACCAATTACATCCAGCTTGTTTTCCTTTAGAACATCTAAACAAGTTTTATGAGGTGGTCGTAATGCATAATCTTTACGGTTGGAAGTACGAATATATTGCCCGTTTTGGATGATATAAGGCCTTGCGATCACACGTCCAACCTTCCATTCAGGGCGCATCGTCAGTTCTCGAGCAATCTGGCAACAGCGGTAGAGTTCATCGAGTCCCATGATTTCTTCATTGCCACAAATTTGTAATACAGAATCCGCACTGGTATATACGATCATCTTTTTTGAATGGCTCATAGTTTCCTGTGGTGCCAGTTCTTTTAGAATTTCGGTTCCACTGGCTGCCTTGTTTCCGATGATTTCATGTCCGGTCTGTTTTTCTAACTCCTGGATTAGTTCAACAGGAAATCCGGTTTCAGTAAATGTAATAAAAGGTTTATCCAAATAGATGCCCATCATTTCCCAATGACCGGTAATCGTATCTTTTCCAACACTGGCTTCAAACATTCTTCCATAATAACCTGCTGGTTCTGAATCTATTTTGGCATGGATCGTTGGATGTAACTGGCCTAAACCAAGTTTCATCATCGTATCGATGTGAAATGGATTCATGATCAGATCAATGTGTCCAAATGTGTCTGCACCTTCATCGCCATATTCTTTGGCATTTGGCATTGCGCCAATGCCAAATGAATCGACAATGATCAAAAAAATTCGTTTAAATTGAGTCATGTCATTATTATATAAAAAAACTGCGAGTTATTCACCCACAGTTTCCAAAATTGTTTTTTCTAACGCTTTTGCGGCCAAAAGACAAGTGTTTAAACACTTTGTTTCTTTGGTATGATGAATGGGTTTTACATGGGCGCAGTCCATGTTTCCAAGCTCTTCTTTAAAGTTGCGAACACATTTTTGTGTATAGGGCCTGATTTCATCCAACTGGTCGTGTGCTTTTGTCTTTATGACCATTTTTGATAAAGCAGCTACACTGCCTACAAGAGCTCCACATGTAGAGCCAACAAACATACCTCCACCAAAGCCGGCAATCATTTTCATGTCTTCATCATGAAGATCAAGATGATAATATTCATTGGCAGCACGAACGAGTGTTTCAGAACAGTTATATCCAGATGTATAATATTTTTCAACTACGGTTTGAAATTCTGTCATATTAACGATCCCACCCGAAATCTTTTAAAATTTCTTCTATGTTTTCTTCGAATGTACCAAAAGTGATACCAAGATTTTCTAATTTTGAAGAGTCAAGACGATAGTCTCTGAAACGTTCACTATACCTTTCTTTATTAGGAAGGATGTATTTTGCAATTGCCTCATCGCTTGCCTTAAGTTCTTTGGCGATATAAACTGCCGTTTCATATGTCGTCATCTCGTTTTTGCTGGCGACATGATAAGTGCCTGTATCTAATGCAGTGATCTTTTCAAATTGTTGAGCCAATTTTTTAGCATATGTCATGCATCTTCTTTCATTGCATGTAAACAATGTTGGTGTTTGATGCAACAATGCATTCATAACGTTTTTAATGATACTTGGGCTGGCTTTGACTTTATCAAAGCTTAAACCCATCATCCAGGAAAAACGTAAGATCAAATAGTCATCCAATTGTTCATAGATTAGATCTTCACATTCGATCTTGTTTTTACCATATACCGTTACAGCGCTGACGGATTCTTCTTCATTAAAAGGTCCATGGTTTTCTTTACCATTAAATACTTGTTCCGTTGAACAGAAAATCAAACGGGCCTGATTTTTTTTGCAGGCTTCAATGATCTTTTGTGTGGATTCCACATTGATCTTATGTGCTAATTCCGGATTCTCTTCACATACAGCTGTTGTTGCATTAGCGGCTGTGTGAAAACAGATGTCAAATTGTTTATCTTTTAAGAAAGCTTCGACTTCTTCTGGTTTGCTTAGATCGGCATCTTTTCTTGTCATCGTTATCCAGTTGAATTTATGATGGTTTTCTTTACGGACATAGCTTGCGATATAACCATTCGCTCCGGTTACTAAGATTGTTTTCATTTGTTTTCTCCTTTAACTGGTTGACTTAATAACACGTGTGCACCTTTTTGTAAGGTGATTTCTTTAGCATTTGCCGGTACAAACATACTATCATAACGTGGTAGTGTGATGGTCGTACCATTCCATATGATATCTGTATCTTCATCCACATTGGTCAAGATTACAAAATGTGTATCACTTGTAATTGTCTGATTTTCTGTAGCAAAGATTTCATCAACAGTAAAGAATGGAGTATCGCCAATTCTTCGTGTTTCTTCTTTCGCTTCTTCAAAATGAGGCTGTAAAGCAAAATTTGTTACATCAAATGATTCTTTTAAATGCAGTGGTCTTGAGTTGCCATTGGCATCTTTTCGATTGTAGTCATAAAAACGATATGTTGTATTGGAATTTGTTCCTACTTCAATGGCCCAGATATCTTTTCCAAGAGCGTGCAGCATACCAGCTGGAATCGTTATATAGTCACCTTTTTTAACCGGCCATTTTTGAAGATATTGTCCTAATGTATTATCCTCTAAGGCTTTTTTGATTATATTGGCATCATCCACATTTGTTCCAGCAACCAATGTAGCACCTGGTTTAGCATCAATGATATACCAGCTTTCATATTTACCAAAATCATTGGAATGCTTTTTTGCGTATTCATCTTCTGGATGTACTTGAATGCTCAAGGCATCTTCTGTATCTAAATAGGCCAGGCGCAGCATTTCATGAAGTGTATATCCTTTTCCTAACATTCCTTCCATATCCTGATCGATCAATTCTTGTAGAGTTGTTTCTTCAGGCAGGTTGGTAATTTTATTTGTACAGTAAGGATGAGCTGAAACTTCCCACCATGTTCCGTATTTTCTATCGTAGTTACGATGTTTGCTGAGATGATCAGACCCCCATATTGTATAGTCTGGGATTGGTTTCAATAATAATGGCTTCATTTTATTCACCTTCAAATTCTTTTAAGATATTTAGAGAAGAACTTGTTCCAATGCGGGTAGCTCCTGCTTCAATCATTTCTTTACAAGTTTTCCAGTCGCGGATTCCTCCTGCAGCTTTTACTTGAACTTCACCATCTACAGCTTCAACCATGATCTTAACATCTTCTATGGTAGCTCCACCAGTTCCAAAACCTGTGCTTGTTTTGATAAAGTCTGGTTTTACTTCTTTGGCAATCAAAGCTAGTTGGCGAATTTCATCTTTTGTCAAATAGCAGTTTTCAAAAATAACTTTTAATAAAACCTGTCCTTCTGTACAGATTTTTTTGAATTCTTCCATTTCATGACGAATAAAGTCCCAATCATGCATCTTAGCTTTACTGATGTTGATTACATAATCAATTTCATCAGCGCCCTGTTCAATGGCCCATTTGCATTCAAATAGTTTTGTATCCAGTCCGCACTGTCCTAATGGAAATCCAATAGCAGCACCTACATGAACATCGGTTCCTTGTAATTGTTCTTTACAGAATTTAGTCCATTCTGTGTTAATAGCGACCATGGCAGCTCCAATTGTCTTTGCTTCCGTACATAGTTTTTCTAAGTCGGCATTGGTTGCATATGCCTTTAAAAAAGTATGGTCAAAATATTTTGCAAGTGATTGTTTTGTTAAGTTTTCTGTTTTCATCACATTCTCCTCCTATTGATAATTTTAATAGAATTAATTCGTAAATTCAAGTAATGTTATAACATTTAAATCATAAAAAGTATGCTATACTGTCGAGGGTGATAAAATATGACAACTTTAGATAGAAGCATAGAATTTAAAAAAGTTTTAATGGTAATCACAAGAAAAACGATAAAGAGAGAGACTCCATTAAAAGAAGGATATAAATATACATCTTTTAGCAAAGAACTTTTAGATTCATGGTGCAGGCTTCATGTAAAAACAGGCTTATTTGAAACGATGGAACAGGCAAAGAATAAATTAGATGAGATGTTACAACAAGATGAAGACTTCTTTAAAGAGAACTTTCTTTTTGTGGTAAATGAAGCCAATGAACTGGTAGCCAGTGCTGGATTATGGACAGGAAAAGATTTTGATGGAAATCGTCTTCGTTTGCATTACATATCTGTTGATCCAAACGAGCAGCATAATGGAATTGCGCATGCGATGATTTCACGTTTATGCATCAAGTATGATTCGATTCCAGGTAAATATCCATTGTATTTAGCAACACAGAGCCAGTCTTATGGTGCGATTGCTCTGTATAGTCGAATGGGATTTACACCTTACTTAGGTGAGTATAATGGATGTTCTCAAGAAAAAAATGAAGCGGCATGGGAATATACAACAGAAATTTTAAGAGAAAAGGTTAAATAATAGGGAAGAAAGGTTACTTTTAGTTCTATACTGAAAAAATCGGGTGATACCTTTTTAAAAGTATTGTGTTGTCCTTTATTCATTGAAGCATAG